>OLPW01003513.1_pt1 | contig 12144 bp, 6 predicted proteins | sample 1672161 | NCBI WGS metagenome assembly OLPW01 (sample SAMEA3136654, study PRJEB25190) | human gut metagenome
ATTGGACGCCCGATTTGATTGAATTTTATGTTTTCGCAAAATCAGTTGATGTTATGGAAGTTGTGTGTAATTGGCGACATATATATAATCTGTCTTATCAAAAAGATTGTACCATTACTTCGTCAGTTTGCTTTTATATGTAATTTTTATTTAACTCAACCCTACAATATACTTCTGAATCAAGGTTGCGTCAACAACACTGATTTCACCGTCATGGTTTACATCGCTGTTAAAGAGCTGAAGCTTGTCAAAGTCCTCAATACCTACAACATATTTTTGAACAAGCGTTGCATCGGTAACAGAAATGTATCCGCTTAAATCCGTATCACCGCAAGTTAAACCGACCAGAGTATCTCCGATTCTTCCGTAATCGCAATGAGCTCCGTCTTTAAGTCTGCAATAGCGGTATGACATTACTTTTGTATCTACGCCAAGCTGTCTTGAAACATATATTTCAGCATAGCCGTCCTTATCGGGAGCAAAGGATGTTACCGCACCTCCGCTTGTCGCATATGCGCCGGATTCCGCATAGCAATTAACACCGATGCTGTCAGTTCCGAAATCTTCGTATGTAAAATCAAAATCCTTGTAAGAACCGTCGCTAAGCTCAGCAGTCATTGTTCCGTTTTCATTGAACAGACGGGAAAAATCGGAAAGCTTAATTTTCACCTTGACATATTCACCGCCTGTTTTGTCAAACTGATAGAATGTCTGAACATTACCGAAATAACCGTGCCCCTGCGTCATCATATATTTTACAAATTTTTCGCCCTTTGGAAGATTTAAAAATCTCGGTGCGTTGATACAATCTTTAAACCATATATCGTAATCCTTTTCGTTGGTTGTTCTGAACTTTGCACCGAAATTTTTATCGGTATTTTCAGTGTATCCCGTTGTTGACACAAAAAGCTGATTGTTTGAGATTTTCTGCGTTGTACCTGTAACTTCAAAGTCCTTGCGATCTTCATACTCGCTTACCGCACCTGTCATAAGAACCGAACCGGCGGTAAGCACACCGCACATTGCGATTGCAGTTATTTTTTTAATTATATTTTTCATTGTTTTTCCTCCGTTTTTATTGTTTATCTGTCCGAACCGACAACATATTTCTGCAAAACAGTTGCATCTTCACCGCTTGTATTATTAAACTCATATTTGTAATGCTTGCCTGTGGATGAAGCGAGCAAATCTATAACAGTCCAATAATAATACTTTTGATTTTTCGGAAGATTCAACTTCATATTATACCTCTCAATTGTTAATACTTGTCTAAGTTTATCAATCTATTTTTCTTATGTCAATAATTATAAAATAAATTCGGCATTTACGGCAATATATGCGTATTTTTCAAATATTAACTATTACAAATGACAGACAAAATACTCGGTCATTTCTGTTTTAAACAATTGGTCTTTAAACAAAAAAACAGACTGCACCGTGATACAGTCTGCTGTAAATTACGACGCACGCTCACATATTACATAGTAACGGTCAAAACCGCCGTTGCCGTCACTTATGCAGGTAAACATCGTGAGCAAATCTCTGTCCTTCTGCAAATAGCAGTCGCCTGATTCGCTCGGCTTATTGACTTTGGTTTCAACGACCTTGTAATTGAGTGTATCCCAATAATTTGTGATTGAAACCCTGTCACCGATTTTGAGGTTGCGGAGGTTGTCAAAGAATATTCGACCGATGTATCCCGTGTGACCTGCAAGGACTGCGTTTGTATTCTTACCGCCAATCGGCAATGAGGTTGCACTCATATGTGCCGCACCGTAGCTCATATTTGAGCTGTTCGCACCGAGGTAAATCGGCAGACGCATATTTATTGTTTCGGCGGTAACATAGCCGTAAATGCCGTCGGTTATGCCGTAATTCTCAAGATTGACGGCAGCCTGTGAATAGGTATCGTTGCGGAGCATTTCATACTGGTTTGTTTCAAGTTTTTTGTTGTAAGCAACGCTATCATTGAAAAGTCTGTCGAGATCAGCCTTGAAAACAACGGGCTGTTTGGAGGTGCGCTTGCCCTCCCTGTCAATTTTGTAGCCCTCTTCGTCAACCTTGCCGTCCTTGACTGCCTGTTCAAAAGAACCGTCCTCAACTTCTTCAACACGGGTATCAAAGCCGTCAGCCTCACCGTTTGAAATCTGTGTTCCGATAAAATTTGATATAGGTGGGAATGCGACAAGACCTATTCCGACAACGAGCATTGCTATTGCCACACCCGTAAGTATTTTTTTAATCATCGGAATCACCGCCCAAATCATTCTGATTTTCGTCAGTCGAGTCATCCCTCAGTCGTTTTGCACCGTTTGACTTCTTCTTTTTACGCTTGAGCAGAAATACAACCACAAACACAACAAGTGCAACAAAGCCGACAATTATGCCGATTGCGACTGCATAAGGGATTTTGTAACCGAGAAAGAATATGTAACCGTTGTCAAACTTTGCAAGTGACACACCTGTTTCAACATATTTAGTATCATCGTATGCAACATGCTTGCCACGCACAAGAAGTCTGTGAGTATTAACGCCGTATGGGGTACAGGTGAGGAGCGTTACAAGGTCTTCACCGTCAACAATTCGCAAGGAATTGATTTCCGAGGGGAGAACAACTTCGATTTGATCAACCTCATATTTCAGCGTTCTGTCGAGAATATGAACATAAAATTCATCGCCTACTTTCATATCAGTGAGATAATCAAAGAAAGTTTCTCCCGGAAAACCCGAATGGGCAGAAATTACGGAATGTGTGCTTGCACCGCCGACAGGCAGGGAAGTGTTTTGAAGATGCCCTGCACCTTTGGAAAGAATCTCTTCGCTTGTGCCGTGATAAATCGGCAGATAAACATTGATTTTCGGCACATCAATATAGCCGATAAGACCGTTATCATCAATATTGAGAGTTTTCTCATAATTTGCACCGATTTTCTGAAAAGCCTTTTCGTCGAACGGGTCGGTAATTATCATATTATTTGAAAGGCTGTTATTGTACTTAGCAGCCTCTTCAAACATTTTTTGAGTTTTCTCACTCGGCATCTGAGCAACCCTGTTGGTGTACTCCTTAACCCTGCTTCGACTGACATAGTTATTAATTGCGGAACTGACAAGCGGATAGCTCATTATGCCGATTCCTGCAACAAATATTAAAACTATTAGTAAAATTGACAGCTTTCGTTTCATAAAATTTTCCTTTTCTGCGTGTTTTTGTTCCGTTGTTATTATACTATATTTTACTATTTATCGCAACTGCGTGCCGCAGTCCCAGTTTGTGAAGATAGTTTGTGCAATGCCAAAACATATTCCGCCCGAGCGAAAGGTTTAGTTAAATGTAAAATTGAAAATTGAAAATGGAAAATTAATGTCGGGAAGACAGTTTGTAATGTAAAAAACATATTATGCCCGACTGTAAAAATGTAATGGTTCTCCCCTACAGACAATACACAATTTTCATCACATCAAAACATATTATATAAACATAAATATTCATCCGCCTCTACGGCTCTTCTGTAAATAGAACGGGGATGCGTTGCCGCATCCCCTGAAAATTACATATATCATATCACAGATTTTAAGATAAAGATATTCGATTAATTATTTAGCTGCTTTCTTTCTCTTAAGAACAAAGAGGAGAACGCCTGCACAAGCGATAAGTGCTGCACCGCCAACATAGAACATCATTGTACCCATACCACCTGTTGAAGGAACAGTTACAGGGTAATCCTTAACTACTGTAGCACCGTTTTCAACTGTACCAACCGGTGTGTATGCCTTTGCAACAGCTGTTACTTTGAATATAGTAGAGTTGATGTTGTAGCCTGCAGGAGCCTTTGTTTCCTTTACATAATATGTAACATCCGGTGTAAAGTAGAACTCATTTGAACCATAGCAGAACTTATCGTTGCCGTTAGTTGTTGTTGTTGCCTTAACAGTTACGCCATCAACTGTAATTGCCTCGGTGCATGCTGAATCCTTATAAAGTGTAAATTCAGCGCCTGCAAGCTTTGTTGATGTTGCGTTACCGTCAACCTTTGTTACATCAAGACCTGCAGTTGCAACATTTACAGTATTATTACCTGGCTTGTATGTGAAGTTGCCTTCATTACCATAGTAAAGACCGTCTGTGTTGGGGAGGTCTTTAGTAACTTTCTCAGCGATATCAGCGTTTACCTTAGCTGAGAATGTTACCTTGATTGTGTCATAACCGTAGAACTTGTCACCCTGAAGGAGTGCGTCTGAAGCAACGACTGCGAATGTAGCTGTTGCATCATTGCCAGTGGCATCTTTATAATCATAATTAGGAACTACTGTGAAGTCGCCGTCTGCTGCTGCTGTTTCAACTCCGTCTTTGACAAAGTAAACCTTTACAGTACTGTCAATGAGTGAAAGAGCGTTGTCCATGTTATCAACAATTGCATATGTGCCAACCTTGTTAGTTGTTGAACCTGCTGTTGAAGCTGTAAGTGTGTAATCAGCGTTCTTCTGTGTACCAACTTTGTTGTCTTCAACTGTCTTTGTAACTGTGATACCAGATACATTAATCTTTGAAGCAAGGTTTACTGTTTCATAATCGTATTTCCAGTCTGTGCCATCGAAGTAAGGAAGTGAGATGAGTGAACCCTGTACAGACTTAACTGTACCAGGCTTCTTAGAGCAGTATACATAATAGATACCGTCTGCAAGGTCTGTAATCTTCTGTGTAAGAACATCTGCTGAACCGTCATATTTGAATGTAACAGTCTTATCAGCTGTACCTGTCCATGACATACCATCACAAATTGTGATGATGTTCTGGCTCTTGTCTGTTTCTGTTGAGTTGAGAGCGTCCACAAGGGCAGTGTTGCTTGCATAAGCATCTTCAACTGTTACTGTACCGTTACCAGTATCAACTTTAGCGAGCTTGAAGAATTTGTACTCATAAGTACCAACATAGTCGGCTTTATCACCTGTTGTACCGGCATTAGGGTTGCATGATACTGTAAGTGTTGTAGCAGCACTTGCTGAGAATGGAATCATGAGAGCGATCATCATTACTGCAAGAACTGCTGCAAAGATTTTCTTTGTAGTTTTCATTTTTCTTTCTCCTTTGTGTTTGATTTAATATATGTAATTATATTCTAACCGAATGGTTAAACGGGTTGGGGTGGCTGCATGGCAGACACCGGCTAACAACGGTGTCCGTAGCAGTCAAAGAGGTTTTCTATGAAAGAAACATATGATTAAAAAATCACCTGTTCTAACAAGTTAAATCATATTGGGTTACTTTCTGCGTCTTGCTCTGCGTTTTTTACGACCTTTTCCGTAATAGATTGCATAACCCGTGAACATTGTCACCGCAAGACCTGCAACCGACAAACCGAGAACAAAATAACCGTTCATTCCGTCACCGCTTGCCGAAGGCATTGTAATTGCGCCGTCAACATAATCATATGTAACATCGTACTTACCCTCAACAGGTAGTGTGAAGTAGGAAAGTGTGTAGTTCGGGGTGTAACCCTCTGACGGTTTGTACTCAAACAGACAGTATGTCTGATATGTTGAAGTACCTGATATATAATTGTCGGAACTGTCGCTCCATACAACATTACCGTTTGTTTTTGTGAACTCGCCCTGACCGTCCTTGAAGATTGTCAGATTGTCAAACACAGCCTGACCGTTGCTGTCTGTCTTTTTAGAAGCCATATGAGTTTTCATTGTGGCATTTTTAATGATTGTATTGATATCATCTGCAGTAAAGATACCCTTATCAGATACCTTCATCACAGCAAATTCCGTATCACTTACATTACCGCCTGTCTGATTCTTCTTGTTTACTGTTGCGCTTCCGTGTGTGGTTTCATTTTCAAACACGGCTTTTTCAACAGAAGAAGAATTGTTGAAGTAAGTTGCAAGCTGAGCATCGGTTTTGCCTTCAATATCTGAGTTCTTAACCTTAATGTACTTAGCCGCCGTTACTTCACCGCTTTCAAGCAATTCAATCTCGGCAAGCCAGGTGTTTGTATCCATTTTATAATCGGATGCATTTTCACCCTCGGCAAGAGCCTCGGTAATCTTAAATCTGTAAACACCCGCACTGACTAAGCTGAGGTCTTTGAATTCAACCTTACCGCTTGCGTCAGGTGTTGCTGATTTCTTGGAAACTAATGCTGTGCTGTTTGTCTTAGTAACATTGCCGTCAGTATCCTGTTTTGCTGTATCCATTGATTCAAGACCTGTCAATGTATAAACGAACTTGCTGCCACTGTAAGGCTGACCGTCAAGAGTCTTATTTACCGAAACAGCAAAGTTTGTAGGATTAACCTTATTGACAAAGTTAAGCACATTTCCTGCTTCCGCAAGAGTACCGACGAATGTACCGTTGAACCTCTGATCGCCTACTTTATAGGGAATATAACCTGTAACGGTTTTCTCTGTAATCTTATAAGTTGCACCTACAGGAATATTGAGAAGCTTAATGCTTTCGCCCTTTTTGATTGTGAACGAACCGTCCAAGGGTGTACGGTAAGCTGTGCTTGAATAATCACTTGCACCATTCTCTTTGAGCTGATACTCAAGAGGATAGGTCTTGTAGTCATAGGTTGAACCGTTGCCGTCAAAGTCGAGAGCAATTGCAAATGTAAACTGCTGACTTGTGTCGTAGTCGGTTGTACCGTCTTCATCAACAACATTCTTTGAAATTTCAAGAGGTGCTGTCACTATCTTGTTGGTATAGTCGAGCTGGAGCTGTGCATAAGCCTTTTTATCAGCGGGATCCGCAAGATTGAATGCCGAGTTCGTAGTTGAACCGCTACTGATTGGTGAACCGTCTCTGTTGTTAACAAGCCCCCAGTTCGTTGTGTATTTAAGCTTACTGCTGTCTGTTGACTCGTTAACCGTCATACCATTGCCGGTCTTGAATGAGTTGTCAAAGTCAGCCATATAATCATCTTTAAGTGTGAAACCGCTGTTTGAAAGGGTTTCACTGCTTGTGCTTTCGTCTGATTTTGTAAGCTTGTAGCCTTTACCAGAGGTATCTTTGCCGTTCTCTTTGATTGTATAATCAAAAGTTTCATTAGCTTTGAGGTCATCTGAAATTTCAGAAACAACATCGCCTGTATCAAGTGCCTTTGTAACCTTGAGGTCATTGTTGGCAGGTGTCATTGTGAAGTTTACTGAGAAGTTAGACTCAGCCTCACCACGCTCCATATAGAATACTACCATATGGTATGTCTTGTTAGGATCAAGCTGAACACCATTGTTGATTTTCTTTGAAACTGTGCCAAGGTTCACCGCATGCGTTTCACCGGGAATATATGAAGTACAGGAATCTTGCTTGACAGTCCAAGCCTTTCCATAAAAATCATCAAGATTTGTAGCGTGGTAAAGTTTACCGCTGGTATTCATATACTTTTCGAAGTCAAATTCGGTATTGGTGCCAAGCTGTGACTTTTTGAATTTGTAAAAACCGTCTGATGTTTTATAAGGTTTTACAAAATATGCACCGTCATTAAGTATACCAACTGTTTTATCCTGCCAAATATGCAAACAGAAGTCATTATAAGCGGAATCTGTTCCAACCCAAAACTCATCACTAGGAACTGTAACTGTTGTCGATGATGATGAAGTCGATGACGGAGTTGAGTAATCGGCAAATACATTGTCGGCAGTTGCGGTCATTGAATTAAAGTTAATTGAACCGCTTGCCTCTTTATGGTCACCGGCGAGGTCGAGAGCAAGCTCTGCATCAGCGCCTGTTGAATCTTCGCCGATATAAACCCAAAGGTCATCGTCACCGCTGAAGTTAAAGGTTGCAGGTTTGTCGTCTGCAAGTAAACCGTCCTTCGGAACTCTGAAGTCTATATCAAGTCTGATACCAAAACCATAGTCAAGGTTAGAGTTAGTACCCTTGCCCGATGATGTATTTGAAGTATTGTTGAACGGGAAAATACCATAACCGTTGCTTTCGCCGCCGAATTTTTTCAGGTCATCGCTGATTCCATAATCCTTACCCGCACCGTAGTTAATTTTTGCCGGTGTGAGGCCGTCCCATGTGAAGTAGATGTTATCGGCTGCATTCTTTGAAGTGAATTCATAAGTAGTAACACCTGCATCGTCAGTAGTTGTACGGAACGGGAAAGATGACTTATAAACATTGGCAACTTTTGCACCATTATATTTAGCGGTTGAAAGTGCCTCAGCATCAAAGTAAGGAGCCTTGACACCATTTATAACCTGAAGATCGCCCTTGCTGTCAAGCCTGTTGTACATAAGACCCTGTAAGGACTGGTTATAATTACCGCCACCCCAGTTCATACCGTTGGAGTTGTTTACTGCATAGTAATAGTTATCATCATAATTGTTGATGTTTGTAAGTCCTTCTGCGTGAGTCTTAAACGTACTGTAGTGTTCACCACCCTTATACATATTGCCGAAGTAGAGAGGATACTTCCAGTCCGACTTATAGTTTAAAGCGATGTTGCTTATGTAGCTGTTGAAGTTATCAAACTGATACCAATAGTTATACATATTGTCATTGCCCTGACACTGAAGATACCCTTTATCCTGCTCCTGCTCCATATCCGACCAGTAGTCAAAGTATGTTGCGTCAACGCCTACGATGTCAGGATTATTTTTGAATGAATTTTCAATGACAGCACCATAGTTTACATTGTCTATTTCCGAGAACTTTGTCCAGCTTTCGCCTCTGGCTGTCTTAACATATGTAGCCGTGTTATCGTTATAGCCCGAACCATCATATTCCGAATCTGTCGGATATGAAGTTGCGGAAGATGCACCGTTGAGATTAGGTTCTTGCGGATGGAATCTTAAAACCGCATCTGTCGGAATTTCACCCCTGAACACCACATGACCGTTTACAGTGGTTTGTGTAAGCTCAACTGTTCCTTCATAGGCATCGTTGTAGTCAAAAGTTGCATAAACCTTTGTAAGCGACTTCCAGTCATCGTTTGAAACATAAACTTTTTTATATGTTGCCTTTGACTGTTTGTCGGGAGCTTCAACAGAAAGGTATTTACTTTCTTTGAACGAGCCGTCAGTTGTAAGATAAAATTCCGTGTCACCCGAAGCACCCGAAATGTCGAGGGTCTTGATGAACGGATTAGTCCACTGACTTTTTGAGGCATCATAAAGAGCATTATCTTTACTGTATGAATCGTTAATACTGAGGTTGCTTGTTTGTTTTTCTCCCTTGCTGTTGAAGATTACATATTTATAGGATGACTTAACATCCACATAGTAGTAATCGCTGTCCGAAGATGTGAGCTTGTTCATTGCAACACCGGGCCACTTTCCGTTGCAGTCAGTATCGGTTACCCAAGAATATGCATAAGCTTCGTTATAGGTGTTACTGTTATGAAGATAGATACGGCGGGAATCGCTTGCAACAGTCTTTTCGGGAAGAGTAAAATTAACCCCCGAAGAAAGCTCAATTCTTGTTGCACCGGATGGTGCAGTGGTTTCAAAAACTCCCGAAGAATTTTTGCTTACAGTACCCTTACTGAGAACCGTGCCGTCATCCTTAGCAAAACGATATGTAACAGAAGAAAAATCTTTCCATTCCTTATTCTTGGTCAGGTTAATATAAATCTTCTGTCCCGAAGATGTTGCCGCAAATACATTAAGCGACATACCCGACACGGCACATACCGAAAGCATGATGGTAAGTGCAAGCACAAGGGAAAAGCTTTTCTTTACGGTTCTGCAAAGCTTTTTACCTAATTTCATAATTTTTTCTTCTCCTTCATTGCCGATTACTTTGTTTTGGCAGTCAAAGTACAATTAAACAGGACTGCATAGAACAGTCCAATATATCTGCCAACTAATTATGAAACGCAAATTTTTGAATTTGTTCTTCCTTTTGATTTGCATACAATTATATAATATTTTATTGCACATTTGTAGAGGCAATATAGCCAAATTTTGGGTAATGTTTTTGGTTATTTTGCATATCTGCAAATACGATTTAATATTTTTGACCATAATGTGATTTTATTACTTATTTATCGCTATTTTTTGCGTTTAAGATAAATTATACCCATTGTACAACCTTAGCAGGCAGTTAAAAAGTCAATTTCAGCACTAAATTTGTTGATTTTTAATTCTTTTTTCAAAAATATCAAAAATTTTTATGCAAGTTTACTCCAAGCTGTGCGTGCAGAAATATGTATTATTTTGCGATTGTTGTTTTTAAACATAAAATGCCCCAAAACCAGCATTTTGCAGAATTTTTCAGATATATTTTTATAATCAATATCTATATCTCATCAAATTAATCACCGAACACCTTGAAAATCCGGCATAAATAAAGGGCAGAGTATTGCTCTCTGCCCCTCAAAATGTAATTCACTTAAATTGCAATTATACAAACCGCTTTATGCAAACATATTAAAGATCTCTGCCGCAGCACTTCTTGTACTTTTTACCGCTGCCGCACGGACAGGGATCGTTTCTGCCGATTTTCTTACCCTTACGGATAGTCTTGTTGACAGAATCCGTACCGTCTGCAGAAGTTTCTGTAGGCTGAGCAACCTGCTCACGGTGAAGCGCTTGCTTTACGGCGTCCGACTGTTCAACAGCTTCTTCATCATCGGATGCAGACTTTGCCGCTGCGGCAGCCCTCTGAGCTGCTCTCTTTGCCGCTGCAATTGCATCCTGTCTTTTCTGAATCTCATAAACACGCTTTGGCATAATGAGCATCATCTTGACAGTATCTTCACGAATGCTTTCAATCATCTCATCAAACATATCAAAGCCTTCAACTCTGTACTCAACAACAGGATCGTGCTGACCGTATGAACGAAGTCTGATACCGCTCTTGAGCTGATCCATATTGTCGATGTGATCCATCCAATGTGTATCAACGTTCTTGAGGAGGTAAACACGCTCCATCTCACGGATTGTTTCCTCGGGAAGAAGTTCTTCGTTTTCCTTGTAGATTTCAAGAGCATCGTCAACGAGCATCTTCTGAATCTCTTCGGGTTCCATATTTTCAAGATCTTCAAGGCTGAAATCGTACTTAGAATCATCTCTGATAAGCCAGCCTGCGTAGTAATCCTTGAGGCTTTGGAAGTTCCAATGTTCTGCAGGACCTTCGGGGAGATACTGCTTGATTGAAGTTGCGATTGTATCCTCAACCATTTTGAGGATTGTTTCGTGGAGATCCTCACCGTTAAGAACCTGATCACGCTGACCGTAGATGATTTCACGCTGTTTGTTCATAACATCGTCGTACTGGAGGACATCCTTACGAATGCCGAAGTTACGAAGCTCAACCTTTTCCTGTGAGCCCTCAATAATACTTGTGAGCATTTTATTCTCAATAGGCATATCTTCGGCAACATTCATACGCTCCATCATCATTTTCATTCTGTCACCGCCGAACAGACGCATAAGGTCATCCTCGGTTGAGAGGAAGAAACGGCTGACACCCGGATCGCCCTGACGGCCTGCACGACCACGGAGCTGGTTATCAATACGGCGTGACTCGTGTCTTTCCGTACCCATAATGTAAAGACCTCCGGCCTCTCTTACCTTTTCAGCCTCGCCCTTAATTTCTTCCTTATACTTGTCATTCAGTTCTCTGAATGTATTTCTTGCATTGATGATTTCTTCATCATCGGTTTCCGCATAACCTGTAGCTTCTTCAATAAGCTCCTCTGTAAAGCCCTGCTTACGCATTGCGGCTTTTGCCATATACTCTGCGTTACCGCCGAGGATGATATCGGTACCACGACCCGCCATGTTGGTTGCGATTGTTACCGCACCGAGCTTACCTGCCTGAGCAACAATTTCAGCCTCTTTTTCATGCTGTTTTGCATTGAGGACATTGTGCTTAATGCCTCTCTTTTTGAGCATTTTTGAAAGAAGCTCCGACTTCTCAATTGAAATTGTACCGACAAGGACAGGCTGTCCCTTTTCGTGAGCCTCAACAATTGCATCAATAACAGCGTGGAACTTGCCGTTTTCTGTCTTATAAACCGAATCGGGGAGGTCTTTTCTTAAAACAGGCTTGTTTGTAGGAATTTCAACAACATCAAGCTTGTAGATTTCCTGGAATTCTTCCGACTCTGTCTGAGCAGTACCTGTCATACCAGAAAGCTTTTTGTAAAGACGGAAGTAGTTCTGGAATGTGATTGTAGCAAGAGT
>OLPW01003524.1_pt1 | contig 12113 bp, 7 predicted proteins | sample 1672161 | NCBI WGS metagenome assembly OLPW01 (sample SAMEA3136654, study PRJEB25190) | human gut metagenome
CAAATCATAACTCACGCCTCCGCTATTGATGATATGCTTGGTCTGCTCGGTGATGTCCGTCTCGTGCGGCTGCAAATCGAATTTGTTGCCTCCGCGACGAAGTTCGTTGGTGGTATGGTATTCCAGATTGATGCGGCTGAAATGCGTAGGACGGTAATAGGCGCGGAAGCCGAAAGTATTCATGTTCAGCTTGCCCAGCTCGGAAAAGCCATCGCCATCGCGGTCGTAGGGGTTGCGGTTGCGGTAACTCTCATAAAAGGCAATGCCGTAAGAGTTATCTTTGGCAACCAGCGACACATTGCCACCCATATATTGCTCCCAGGACTTGCCGTCCATATTGGAGAACATGCTCGATACCTGAAAGGAATTGTTGATGGGGTCTTTGGTTATAATATTGATAGTTCCTCCCACAGCATTGGCGCCAAACAAGGCAGAGCCTCCGCCACGCACCACTTCTACCCGTTCAATCATGTTCACGGGGATTTGCTCCAATCCGTACACACCGCTCAATGCACTGATGATGGGACGACTGTTTATCAATATCTGCGAATACGGACCTTCCAAGCCATTGATGCGCACCTGGGGGAAACCACAGTTCTGGCAGTTGTTCTCCACACGCAAGCCCGACTGGTAGTTCAGTGTCTTGGCAAGGTCGGTGGAGTTGACCATCTCGAACAATTTGGTACTCATCACATTTACAACTACCGGAGCTGCCTTGCGGCTTACCTCGTTGCGGTTGGCGGATACCACCACTTCATCGGTCATGAAACTCTCCTCTTCCATCGGGAAATGTATGACGGCAGTAAAGTCCTTGCTCACCGTCACCTCCTTCTCTTGGGTCTTGTAACCCACTGCCGACACACGGAGCTTGTATTTTCCCGCCGGAAGCTTGCGGAACTCAAATTGTCCTTCTTCATTGGAAACCGTTCCCTGACCACTGCCGATAATCAAAACCGTGGCATACGGTATATTTTCCTCCGTACCTTTCACTATCACATGGCCAGAAATCATATTGCCTTCTTTTATAGGATTTACGGCAAAAGCTACGCTGGCACTTACCACTGCAAGTACCAACGCCAAAATGTATTGTTTCATCAAATTAGCGCTCTAAATAAAAAAAATAATTCAAGTCTGAAAAAAGATAATCATCCGAGATGCCGCACTTCGTTCACTGAAATGCCGGACTTCGAGACTAAAATGCCTGGTATCTACATACAAAAAATCCAGGCGTTTTTAAACCTAATGACTATGAAAAAAGAGCGGGAGGAGCGCGAAGGGAAAGGGTACGTATCACTTCCCCCTTAACAGTAGGTGTTGCCGGTTTGGCTCTGAGCATGGCCAGCAAAGGACGCATCGGGTGCTGAACCTCATACACATCCACCCCGGAAGAGTAGAATGCCGACAAATGCCCGATGACCAGAAGGGAAGTCTGGGAGTGAGAGTGTGTGCCATGAAAAGGGTGCGAGTGCGTTATCATCACCCCATTCACATAATGGACGTGAGTGAACGCGGTGATGCTTGCCTGGTACATGATAAACAGTACCAGCAAGCTCAATGCGCCTATAATTTTTTTCTTCTGCTTCACGTCCAAAAACTTACATTATAGATTCTGAGCCGCAAAGATAGTGAATTATTCTTTAACTTTGCCAAACAAGAACTCATAATCACGCATGGAAGCCGGAGCCACCCATTCTTCGGGAATAAACTTCCACTGATTCAGCGCACGCGGTTCAATCACCTTCTTTCGCTCGATGTACTGCATCAGATAATAGCGTAAGTCCTTGTCCGTAGAGTGGATGATGCGCTCCTTCAATTCATCCTGCGAGATGCCGGACCCCTTTGTCAGCAATTCACCGCCACCGTTTCCACGATAAGAATTCACCGCTACCTTATACATTTTATCCATATCGAACGGGGTACCGTCTGCCATGCTGAGAATGGTTACCTTCTCGCCATCCGGCTTGGTCACATCCACCGTGTAGATAATACCCGCCGCAGAATCGAAGTTGAAGCTGAAATTCTTGAATGAGGCCCTATCCGTAGCACCTTCGCGGCGCTTCTCACGGAAGAGAAGGATATGGTCGTCCGGAGACTTCATCCGATTGGTCCACAAATCATACGACATCTCCAAGGCATCGCGTATCTCCTTCCCCGTCAGACGCATGGTGTAAAGCATATTTTCGTACTTATACAGATTGAACATATCGTTCACAAAAATGTCTCCTTTACGGATTTCCGTATCATAGGACAAAGGAGCCGCAAAAGAAATATCCGCTCCGCTGATTGCCAACTGCAACTCATGAATAAGGTCTATAAAAGCGGAAGAGCCGAAATAGGCAGGACGTGTGGAGATGGTCTCGGTAAAGGAACCTATCTTCTTGGAAACAAAATTCTGCACAGCTTCATTTTCGGGAGCAAAGCGTTGCATGAACTCTTCGCTGACGCCGTAGTCTTGCGTATCGGACAGTATGCCGTCTATCTTCTTGTCTATAACTTTACCATCACGCAGTTTCAAGGTTATATCCACATTACTCACAACGACACCGTTGCTGGCAGGGTCCATCACCAGTACCGAGTCACCGGCTATGTTGCACACCCTCTTGCATTCGCGCGCATGGTCGTGCCCCATCAGGACAATATCGAATCCCGGCACGTTGCACGCCACTTCCACCGAAGCGTTTTCGCGATACTTGCCTCCCATCAGCTGGGCATCCTGGCCGGCATGGAACATACCGATAACCAAATCAGGCTTTTCCTGCTCACGGATAATCTTCATCCATTTGCGGGCAGTCTCCTCCATATCGTCGAAACGCAGCCCTTTCCACAGATTCTCTGAAAGCCATACGGGGATGGCAGGAGTTATCATACCGAGAACCACAATTTTCACTCCGTCACGTTCCAGCACCTCATAGGGTTTGAAATGGGTTTCTCCGGTAGCAGTATCCACAATATTGGCACCCAATATCGGAAAACGGCAGTCACCTGCCCAACGGTCGAAAACGGTACGGCCGGTCTCTACGTCATGGTTACCCATATTGCCGGCATTATACCCCATGAAATTCATCATCTCCGCTGCCAGATGAGGGACAACGGTATCTATGTAATTATAATAATAGGCTGTGGGCTGTCCCTGCAGAATGTCGCCATTGTCCAAAAGAATCAGGTTTTCGCCATAAGCCACACGTTCCTTTTGCACCAAAGCATGCACACGTGCCAGACTGCCGGTTGCCTCCCGGCGGCGTATAAAGTCGTAGGGATAGTAGTTTCCGTGTATATCACTGGTCTGTACGACTTTCAGTTTCACTTCTCTTTCCTGCGCAGGCAGTATGCTTGTCAGGACAAAAATCCAGATAAAAAAACAACTAAATCTTTTCATATTTCCTTATTTCTTGTCGGTTCCTATAAGTTCATAGGATGGGTAAACATAAACCGTGCTCCATCCGTATAGGCAGGATCTATCCAAATCTCGCCACCCCACTTCTCAACGGTCAGCTTACAGATGGACAAGCCCAAGCCGGTTCCCTGCACATATTCGTTCAGCTTCTCGAAACGTTCGAACACCCGTTTCTGTTTGTCCAATGGAATGCCGCAACCAGTGTCAGTCACCGAGAATACTGCAACATTCCTCGCCGTATCCGGCTCCAACTTCAAGGTTATCGTACCTTCTTTTGTAAACTTGTCCGCATTGGAAAGCAGATTTATCACAACCTGCTGTAAACGCTGCACATCCGTCCGCATCTCCACTACCTCACGTTCACACTCAAATAAGAATTGATTGGTCGACCTGCGTGCCTGGGCCACGGAAGCTACTACCTGCTGGCATATCTGCACTACATTGCAGCTCTCCAAAGAAAGGATGACGCGGTCGGCCTCCAAACGGGACACATCCAATATGTCATTAATCAACCGAAGCAGCAAATCAGAGTTGGTCCTAATAATCTCGAAATAGCCACGCTGTTCTTCTTCCGAGGCTCCTCCGGCAGACAGCACGTCCGAGAAGCCCACAATCGCATTCAATGGAGTACGGATTTCGTGGCTCATATTGGCAAGGAAAGCACTCTTCAGACGGCTGGATTCTTCGGCACGGTCTTTTGCTTCGCGCAAGGCACCCTCGGATACCTCCAGTTCATCCTTCAACTTCTTTGTATGATAATAAAAGTAAAGGGAAACGAACAAACCGCCCAACAGCACCAACAGAACAGCACCGACAGACCAGATATGATACTTGTACTGTTCGTAGAAAGAAGGGGTTACGTTCAGCATCTTTACCGGCTGCGGAAGGCCGGTGATATTCAGTTTCTTTTCCTTCACAAGTTTACCGTCCAGTATGGTCTCATTCGGAATGATTTCCATATGGGTCTCACTATCCTGAGGGGTGGTCAGCAGGCGGTAGGACTGTCTTGCCATCTCCTTGCCCAAAGCACGGTAGGCAGGAACGACACCTGCCACAGCCCAATATCCCAAGCCTACGGAACTGAGCGAGAAAGTGGGCAAAGTGGGAGCTGCTTCCATCATGGCGTAGGTTGCATTCCGCATGAAGTAACCATCGTTCATGTCCACACGCCATGTCCCCATCAATATAGCTGTATTTTCCGGTAACTCATGCAATCTGTCACAAATGGTATATATGGTATGGACGCGTCCGTCCAGCAGAATCAGGTTGAGTTCCGGAAACTTCTGCATCTCCTTCACTACATAGGCTTGCATGGCAACGCCGCCATAACTGTTGTCTGAGACAAAAGCGATATTCTTGGTGCCGGGATACATCTGCTTTATCATATTGATGTTGGCCTCCACATCATACTCATAAACGAAGCCAGCCTTGATAGGCGAACTGGGGAAATCCGTGAAGAAGTCGACGGATTCGGGCATCCAGGTCTTTAAGTCGACCGTATCGCCCGGCAACAATATGGCGTTACGGCTGGACAATGCACTTACGACCGGAGTATTGCCGCGTATAGAGTCGGGCAGAGAAAGATAGGCAGCCCAAGCCTCCTGCCCAATAAGGACGGTCAGCGCCGGACTGTTATCGCCCTGGTATTTGGACAATAGCTCCACCATCCTCCGTTCCCAAAGGGGAGATTCGGAGAAGCTTTTGCAGTTCATGTTTTCCAATGCGATGGTGTTTGTCCCGCCCAGGCGTTGGAACTCCTCCATAAAGTCTGAGATGTTGCCGGAAGTACGGCCAGCATCCGGGTTATAGGAACTGATAATCAGTATCGGATGCTCCCCCGTAATAGAGAACACTGGTAACAGACAGCAGAATAATGCTATGATACATGACGATATGGTACGAAACACATCAGTCATGAAGGTCATAGTCATTAATGCCATAAAGTATGGCGTAGGACTTTGCTAAATTTGCTTTTTCAAATTTAGCCATAAATGTGGTGTCACTCTCGGCATTGGTATCACGATGTTTTGCTTCGTTAAAGTCATAAATATCCTTCAGGCCTACGGGAACGCCCTCCTCATCAAAGAAGATTGTCGCACAGCCCAAGGCATAATCAAATTCATCATTCTCATAGAAAGAAATGGTTTGGGAATAATAGACCTTTCCTTTAATGATTACCTTCTGTGGGCCATGAAACAGCTTCTCGCTTGCCGCACGCGAGGCAACAGCCGCTTTCGCAATCCGCTCAAAGACTTCTGACGACACGGTCATAGTTTGACCTTTTTTTTGTAAAATACCAAAGCAGGCATTGTTTTTCAAAATCGCTATTCACTTTTGCCATGAAATGCTTCAATACCTCCTCAAGGTTTTTGCCGAAATGTGTTTGAGCCTCATTTTCGGCTGCTTTCACTAACGTATTGATAAATGTAGTGAGCATTTTATCTAAAATCGATTGACCTTTAGCTTCTTCCATATTATTGTTTATTAGTTCGTTATAGTTGACAAACTTCGCAATAATAAATGATTTTTCCAAGAATATGGGGTTTATTTTCGTACGACGATTGTTTTTCGTACTTTTGGCATCCATTATAAAAAGAGAGAACCGATGATACAACATTTCCACCGCATGATATCTGCCGCCCTCGGCATATCAGAGAAACAAATAGTACAGACCCTCGGATTGCTGAACGATGGTGCCACCATCCCCTTCATCAGCCGCTACCGAAAAGAAGTGACGGGAGGACTGGACGAAGTGCAGATTGAATCCATAAAGACCCACTACGAAAAGCTGAACGAAATCGCCAAACGTAAAGAAACCATCCTGAACACCATACAGGAACAAGGTAAACTGACCACCGAACTTCAGAAACGTATCGAGGAGACTTGGGACAATACCCTACTGGAGGACATCTACCTCCCCTACAAGCCCAAACGGAAAACACGTGCCGAAGCAGCTCGCCAAAAAGGACTAGAACCCCTCGCCACCTTGCTGATGCTGCAACGTGAACCTCATCCGGAGGAACGCGCCGCCAATTACGTGAAAGGAGACGTGAAGAACGTGGAAGATGCACTGAAAGGTGCCCGTGACATCATAGCCGAGCATGTTAGCGAAGACGAACGTGCCCGAAACAGCGTGCGCAACGCATTTGCCCGCCAAGGCACACTGACCGCCAAGGTGGTGAAAGGCAAAGAAGAGGAAGCGACCAAATACCGCGACTACTTCGATTGCTCCGAATCGTTGAAGCGATGCAGCTCCCACCGCCTGCTCGCCATCCGGCGTGCCGAAGCGGAAGGCCTGCTGAAAGTCAGCATCAGCCCGGACGATGAGGAGTGCGTGGAACGGCTGGAACGCCAATTCGTGCGGAGCAACAACCCCTGCGGACAGCAAGTGGCAGAAGCCGTGCAGGATTCCTACAAACGCCTATTGAAGCCATCCATAGAGACGGAATTCGCCACGCAAAGTAAGGAACGTGCTGATGAGGAAGCCATCAAGGTATTTGCCGAAAACCTCCGTCAGTTGTTGCTGGCTTCACCACTGGGGCAAAAGCGTGTGATGGGTATAGACCCCGGATTTCGTACGGGTTGTAAAGTTGTGTGCCTCGATGCACAAGGAAATCTGCTCCACAATGAGAACATCTACCCCCACCCTCCGGTCAGCAAGCAGAAAGAGGCATTTGCCAAGCTGCAAATGATGATAGAGTCTTATAAGATAGATGCCGTAGCCATAGGTAACGGAACTGCCAGCCGCGAGACGGAGGAGTTCTTGAAACATCAGCGCTTCAACCGCGACATACAGATATTCATCGTCAGCGAGCAGGGAGCTTCCATCTATTCGGCCTCTAAAATTGCACGGGACGAGTTTCCCGACTACGACGTCACCGTACGCGGTGCTGTGTCCATAGGCAGACGACTGATGGACCCGCTGGCAGAGTTGGTAAAGATTGACCCGAAATCTATTGGTGTGGGGCAATACCAGCATGATGTGGACCAAACCAAGCTGAAAAAATCACTGGACCAGACCGTAGAAAACTGTGTAAACTTGGTAGGTGTCAACCTGAACACCGCAAGCAGCCATCTACTGACCTACATCTCGGGATTGGGTCCGCAACTGGCACAGAACATTGTGAACTATCGCGCCGAAAACGGTGCCTTCACCTCGCGCAAGGAACTGATGAAAGTACCTCGTATGGGTGCCAAGGCGTTTGAGCAATGTGCCGGCTTCCTACGCATTCCGCAGGCAAAGAATCCGCTGGACAATACTGCCGTACACCCGGAAAGCTATTGTATCGTAGAACAAATGGCAAAGGACTTGGGTTGCAGCGTAGCCGAGCTGATAGCCAGCCGGGAGCTGCGTCTGAAGATTAATCCGGAACGCTACCTCTCCCCCACCGTGGGCATGCCGACACTGAAAGACATCCTGCAAGAGCTGGACAAGCCCGGACGTGACCCACGCGGACCGATAAAAATATTTGAATTTGATAAGAACGTGCGCACCATCAACGACCTGCGCGAAGGCATGGAATTGCCCGGCATCGTAGGAAACATCACCAACTTCGGCGCATTTGTCGATATAGGCATCAAGGAAAACGGACTAGTACACCTCTCCCAACTCGCCGACAGATTCATATCAGACCCTAATGAAGTAGTGTCCATTCACCAGCATATACGCGTAAAGGTACTCAGCATAGATATGGACCGGAAACGCATACAGCTGACAATGAAAGGAGTGGAACAGAATTAGTGATAAGGGATTAATGATTAGTGATTAATGGTTAGTGGTTAATGGTTTCCGTATTAATCATTAATCATTAATCCCTAATCACTAATCCCTTATAATAGTGTCTTAAGATAATTACTGTACCAAGCACTAAAAGTAGTGAACACAGAATAGAGCCTTCGAACCCGAAAGTTCCTCCATTTATCAGATTTTCTTCCGGAAAGTGAAGAATCAGCAGATTCTCATTGCTAAATTCATTTCCACTGACTTTATATCCCAAAACAGAACCTTGAATCCAGTTCCAGAACCAATGCAAGGCAATGGGGAAACAGAGGTTACGCGTGTATATATAGGAAGCTCCCAAGAAACAACCCGCCAGCATGATATTCAAAAACGGGACGAAGGCAAAGCTGGGATTGAAAAGATGCATCAACGAAAATAACACCGCAGAGATAAGCAATGCCACAAACTTATTGACGCCTCCATCCAGCATACGCCCTAAAATGAAACCGCGTCCAATAACTTCTTCCGTAACTGCCACTAAAAAATAAAGCAAAAGACTCGACAACAACGAAATGGGAGAAAACAAGACCCCTGCCACTTCCACAGCCCCCAACAATAAAGACAAGCCAAAACCAACTGCATACAAGAACACGACAAACAAAGCTCCGTTCAGCAGGCTTCTGCCCCATCCCTTCAAAGACAAGCCCAAGCTCGAAAAAGGAAGCTTCCTGAAGCCCAGCACCATACAAGCGGCAATAAGCCCACTGGCCAACATCAAGACTTCATTCAACATCATTAAATAGACGCTCATCCCACCAGCTTGTGTCTTCAACTCAGGGAAAGCAATCGCAAAAGGTATGGCAAACAAAAACAGAAAAATCATAAAAAGTACAGTAAACAGTACTATATCAACGAATGCCAGCCAAATACGTTTTGTTTTACTCATAGCAACACACTCTTCCTTCACCGTTTCTTCCGTCTCCATTTGTATCTCATTTTGATTAATATCCGACAAAAATAATAATAAAAAGAAAAAACTTCATGTATTCCTGCCGGTTTCTTCTTATATTTGAAAAATCAATCTGGAATCGACAAACATGAAACTAAGAAAAATACTTTTAGCCGTTGCCGGACTGGCGTTAATGCTGAATGCCTCGGCACAAAAATCCAAAAGATACTACGTGGCCAAACCTGGCACCCTGGTGGAACTGATGACAGAAGCGGAAGCCAATGAAATCACCCAACTGACCCTGCAGGGCAAGCTGAATGCCGTAGATTTCAGGCATCTACGGGATGAATTCAAAAACCTGCAACTGCTGGACATTTCCAATGCCTCCATCAGCATGTATGCAGGCAAGAACGGGACTTATCCAAACCGTTTTTATGTATATCCTGCCAATTGCATTCCGGCATATGCCTTCTGCAAGCAAATGGACGACAGTACCTTCATCGGCAAGGAGACACTGACCAGGATTATCCTTTCCGACAAGACCAAGAACATCGAAGATGCTGCCTTTAAGGGATGCAAAAATCTCAAGATATGCCAGATACGGAAGAAAACGGCTCCCAATCTGTTGTCCGAAGCATTGGCCGATAGCGTTACAGCCATATTTGTTCCATTGGGATGCAGTGACTCCTACCGTACCAAAAAGAAATGGGAGACCTTTGCATTCATTGAAGGAGAACCACTGACAGTAAATGTGCAGATTGGTAAAATGGGCAGCCTTGCCAGCGAACTGTTAAGAGCCGGATTTCAGCCCAAAGACGTTAACTTTCTGACCGTTGAAGGAAAAATGGACGAAGCCGACTTCACATTGATACGCGACTATATGCCCAATCTGGTTTCCATCGACATGACCAACAGTAATGCCACTGCAATTCCCGACTATACTTTCACCCAAAAGAAGTATCTGCTGAACGTACGGCTCCCGCAAGAGCTTAGAAGCATCGGACAGCGTGCATTCAGTGGCTGCGGCCGTTTGTGCGGCACGCTGGTGCTTCCTGCCAGTGTAACCGCCATTGAGTACGGAGCATTTATGGGATGCGACAACCTGCGCTATGTGCTTGCCACGGGGAATAAGATTACCACGCTAGGCGACAACCTTTTCGGCGAAAGCCAAGGCAAAATTATATATAAGGAGAAACAATAACTCAGACTATTCCCCGCCTTAATAAGAACAAAGAGACTCTTTTAATAGCAAAAGAAGGTGTGTCAGAATGATAGCTAAAAATCATTCTAACACACCTTCTTCTTTTTTTCAATATCGCACAAGCCTTTATTAAACAAAAAAGATATGAAAGAAGAATCGTTCCATCATGGCAGAAATATTGTTCCACCGTGGTGAAAAAATCGTTCCACCATGGTGGAACGATTTTTTCCTCATGATGGAACGATTTAAAATATGCTTATTTAGTCCTTAGCTTCCGTTATCACTTTGTTGCGTACATACGTGCACGCAACTCCTTGATGTGGTCTGAAGTGATGTATTCGTCATACTCCATCATCTTGTCGATAATACCGTTCGGAGTCAATTCGATGATACGGTTGGCAACCGTCTGAATGAACTCGTGGTCGTGGGATGAGAAAAGGATATTGCCTTTATAGGTCTTTAGATTATTGTTGAATGCCTGGATAGACTCCAAGTCGAGGTGATTGGTAGGTGTATCCAGAATCAAGCAATTGGCATTGCGCAGCTGCATACGTGCAATCATGCAACGCATCTTCTCACCTCCCGACAATACGCTTGCTTTCTTCAGCACCTCCTCGCCGGAGAACAGCATACGTCCCAGGAAGCTCTTCATATAGACTTCATTGCCTTCACCGAACTGGCTCAACCAGTCCACCAGATTCAGGTCTGTATTAAAGAATGCAGTATTGTCCAGCGGCAGGTAAGCGGTGGTAATAGTCACACCCCAGTTGAAAGTACCTGCATCCGGTTTCATATTCTCGTTGATAATCTCGAACAGGGCGGTCATGGCACGCGGGTCGTGCGAAAGGAATACAATCTTGTCTCCCTTCTCTACGTTGAAGTTGACGTCGCGGAACAGCACCGTACCATCTTCCAGCGTTTTCGTCAAACCGGAAACTTCCAGAATCTGATTACCCGGTTCGCGTTCGGGCGTAAAGATGATGCCCGGATACTTACGTGATGACGGCTTGATTTCTTCTACATTCAGTTTCTCCAACATCTTCTTGCGGCTGGTAGTCTGCTTGCTCTTTGCCACATTGGCACTGAATCGGCGGATAAACTCTTCCAGCTCTTTCTTCTTCTCCTCGGCCTTTGCCTTCTGGTTCTGCTGCTGACGGAGCGCCAGCTGGCTGGACTCATACCAGAAGCTATAGTTACCGGCAAAGAGGTTAATCTTTCCGTAGTCGATGTCCACCGTATGCGTACAAACGGAATCGAGGAAGTGACGGTCGTGGCTCACCACCAGCACCGTATGCTCAAAGTTTGACAAGTAATCTTCCAGCCAAGTCACGGTCTCCATATCCAAGTCATTGGTAGGCTCGTCCAGCAGCAAGTTATCAGGATTTCCATAGAGAGCTTGCGCCAGCATGACACGCACCTTTTCCTTGTTGTTCAACTCACCCATCAGCAGATAATGCTTGTCTTCCTTGATACCCAAGCCACTCAGCAAGGCGGCGGCATCGCTTTCGGCATTCCAGCCGTCCAGCTCGGCAAATTTCTCTTCCAATTCGGAAACCTTCAGCCCATCCTCGTCTGTGAAATCCTCTTTGGCATACAGCACTTCACGCTGCTTCATGATATCCCACAACACCGTGTGTCCCATCATCACCGTGTCCATCACCGTAAAAGCATCCCACTTAAAGTGGTCCTGGCTCAAAACGGAAAGACGCTCTCCCGGAGCCAGCATGATGGAGCCCGTCGTAGGGTCCAGCTCCCCGGAAATCGTTTTCAGGAAAGTAGATTTTCCGGCGCCGTTGGCACCGATGATACCATAACAGTTACCACTTGTAAACTTCAGGTTTACGTCATT
>OLPW01003527.1_pt1 | contig 12110 bp, 8 predicted proteins | sample 1672161 | NCBI WGS metagenome assembly OLPW01 (sample SAMEA3136654, study PRJEB25190) | human gut metagenome
AACAGGAACGGAATACGTACGTGGTATTCCTGTTGTAAAGGTATTTCAGCAAACGGTGTATTCCTTTAAAGCTTTCTATGATGCCATTCAGGATTTCAGTCACATGGCAAAAGAATACGCAGTTACGTGGTGCAGAATACCCCAATCGCTTTCTCTGACCGTTATTAACGGTGCGGTTGTATTTTTCATACCGATTGTTCTTCTCCTTTTACCGGGAGAAACCGATTTAGGTATCTTTATCGCAAACGTGGCATTTTATTCCATTTTTATCGCCATTATTCCAACGGCAATGACGCGCGTAATGTTTATTTCGGAAGCTGCGCAAGTATCAAGTGATGCCTTACAGCGTGTAAAAACGATTCTTGCTGCTCCGGTTATGCAAAAGGCTAAAACCTGCAAGCAGCCAGTCGATTCTTCTCTCTCTTTTGAAAAGGTAACCTTTGCCTATGAAGGGGCAACGCGCAATGCGCTTGAGCAGGTTTCTTTTAGGGTGCCTTCGGGTGCGACAGTTGCGTTGGTTGGCCCCTCTGGGGGCGGTAAGTCCACTGCGGCAGCACTGGTTCCTCGCTTTTGGGATGCTGCACAAGGCGTTGTACGAGTTGGGGGAGTAGATGTTCGCGATATCGATCCGGCAGTATTGATGGATAAGGTAGCGTTTGTTTTTCAGTCCAATCGCTTATTCAAGCAAAGTATTTTTGAAAACGTGCGTGCTTCCCGTCCCAACGCAACAAAAGAAGAAGTTCGCCAAGCGCTCCATGCTGCCCAGTGCGATGACATCATCGAAAAGCTTCCCAATGATATCGATACGGTTTATGGAGCAAAGGGAGTCTATCTTTCCGGTGGCGAAGTTCAGCGTTTGATGCTGGCTCGCGCAATTCTCAAACAGGCAGACATTGTTGTGCTTGACGAGGCAACCGCTTTTGCTGATCCAGAAAACGAAGTGCTCATTCAAAAGGCACTTGGAAAGCTTACCGAAGGTCGTACGGTGCTTATGATTGCTCATCGTTTGTCTACGGTGCGAAATGCTGATTGTATTGTGGTTCTTTCGGAAGGCAAGGTTGCTGAACAGGGAACCCACGATGAATTGGTTGCCCAAGGTGGTTTATATGCTCGCATGTGGACAGATTACAAGCGTGCTGCTACTTGGAAAATTACACGTGCTGAAAAGGCGGTGAACTAGATGCTGAAAGAAAAATATGCGTTAAGTGATGAAGGGGTACGTAACGTAAAACTAGGCACCGTATGGACCGCTGTTGCTAATCTGGTTATATTCTTTGGCATTGGATTGCTCTACCTGCTGATGGATGGCATTGTGGCTGCCTATACGCAGGGAAGTGTCATGCCTAGCTTAGATCAGCCTGCACCTATGATGGCGCAGGCGGGAATTAATCTGCCTTTTTGGATAATGCTTGTGGTGTTTATTGTTCTGCTTATGATTGCGGAATACTGGGCTTACTACTATCAATATGGGGTTATCTATAACGAAAGTGGAAGGCAGCGTATTGGTCTGGCAGAACGCTTGCGTAAACTTCCTCTGTCGTTTTTCGGAAAGCGCGATTTAGCCGATCTTACCGAAACGATTATGGGAGATGTCAAAATTACCGAACATGCCTATAGTCATGTGTTGCCTGAACTATATGGCGCATATGTAACGTTGGGTATTGCGGCAATCGGTCTTTTCATCTTTGATTGGCGCCTTGCTCTAGCGGCTCTTTGGAGCGCGCCTGTTGCCTTCGCTTTGCTTTTTGCAAGTCGGAAGTTTTTGGCGCCTATTATGCGTGCTATTCGTTTAAAAAATCTGCAGGTATCAGATGATATTCAAGAGGCGCTGGAATGTGTCCGAGAAGTACGTGCTACCAACCAGATAGCGCGTTATGTAGATGGTATCAAACGCGATATTGATGCTTCCGAGCGTCAAACGATCAAAGGTGAGCTCATAACAGGCATTTGCGTTAATGGGGCACAAATTGTTCTTCGCTTGGGACTAGCAAGTACGATTGTTGCCGGGGCAGGTTTTATTCTTGAAGGAAGCTGCAGTTTTATGGTGCTCTTTTGCTTCCTTTTGGTTGTATCGCGTATTTATGCACCGTTTGATCAAGCCATGATGCTGATAGCAGAACTCTTCAGCGCACAAACAGCGGCAAACAGAATGAAGTCTTTTTATGAGGAGCCTTTGGCAAGTGGCTCTGAGGTGTTTGAGCCACAGGGGCATTCCGTTGAATTGAGAGACGTTTCATTTGCGTATGATAAAAATAAGGGTGAACAGGTGCTTCACAAAGTAAGCTTCACTGCTTGTGAGGGCGAGGTTACCGCATTGGTGGGTCCTTCAGGTAGTGGCAAGTCTACCTGTTCGAAATTAGCTGCCCGTTTTTGGGATCCTAGTGAAGGTTGTGTTCTTGTAGGCGGGGTGGACGTTCGCGACATCGATCCTGAGGTTCTTTTGAGAGACTACGCGGTTGTGTTTCAGGAGGTATTGCTCTTCGACAATACGGCAATGGAAAACATTCGTCTCGGCAGGCGTGATGCAACAGATGAAGAAGTGCTTGCGGCGGCTCGTGCGGCAAACTGTGACGAATTTGCCCTTCGCTTACCTCAAGGGTATGACACACCTATTGGAGAAAACGGTACAAAGCTTTCCGGTGGTGAACGTCAGCGTATTTCTATCGCACGTGCTTTGTTGAAGAATGCTCCTATTGTTTTATTGGATGAGGCTACGGCAAGCTTGGATGTGGAAAACGAAACGCAGGTGCAAGAGGCACTCAGTCGTTTACTTGCAGGAAAAACCGTTATTGTTATCGCTCATCGTATGCGCACGGTTTTGAATGCTGACAAGATTGTTGTGCTGAAAGAGGGTAGTGTTGTTGAACAAGGGGCTCCTGAAGTGTTGTTGCAAAACGAGCAAAGTCTGTTCAGGCGGATGGTGTCTTTACAAAATGAAAGTGCTCAGTGGGCGGTGTAGCAAATAAGAGTGTTCCTTGCTTGCAGAGTGCATGAAAGTGCTCAGTGGGCGGTGTAGCACAGACAGACTGGCGGATAAGTAGCTTGCGCCTCTACGCTATTGTTTCGAAACGGTTACAATACCATCTAAGGCAATGTTCGTACTTTGATCAGGAAAGGCCGTCGCATGGGTAAGCGAACCGACGTTCATAAGATTCTTATTATCGGATCAGGACCTATTATTATTGGGCAGGCTTGCGAATTTGACTATTCTGGTACTCAGGCTTGCAAAGCTCTACGCCAGCTTGGTTACGAAATTGTATTGGTTAATTCCAATCCTGCCACCATCATGACCGATCCTGGTACCGCTGACGTTACCTATATTGAGCCACTTAATGCAAAACGTATTGAAGAGATTATCGCGAAAGAACGTCCCGATGCGCTTTTACCAAATTTAGGAGGTCAGTCGGCTCTTAATTTATGTGCTGAACTTTCCAGCCTTGGGGTATTAGATAAGTACGGAGTCAAGGTTATCGGCGTCCAGGTAGATGCTATTGAGCGCGGTGAAGATCGCCAGGCGTTTAAAGATACCATGGCAGAACTCGGTATTGAAATGGCTCGTTCTGAGGTTTCTCACAGTGTTGATGAAGCGGTAGAGATTGCTTCTCGTCTTGGTTACCCCTGTGTTTTGCGCCCTGCGTATACGATGGGTGGCACTGGTGGCGGCCTGGTATATAACGTGGATGAATTACGTACGGTTGTTGCGCGTGGTCTTGCTGCTTCTCCGGTAACTGAGGTACTCGTAGAAGAAAGCGTTCTTGGTTGGGAAGAGCTGGAATTTGAAGTAGTACGTGACTCCAAGGGTCAGATGATTACTGTCTGCACCATTGAAAACATTGATCCAATGGGTGTTCACACGGGGATTCGTTCTGCGCAGCACCGATGCAAACCATCGCTCAAGAAACAATTGATCGTCTACAAGAAAAAAGCTACAAGATCGTAGATAAGGTTGAGGTAATTGGCGGCTGCAATGTGCAGTGGGCACACGATCCGCTAACCGATCGCGACATCATCATTGAAATTAATCCACGTACGAGCCGCTCGTCTGCGCTGGCATCTAAAGCAACAGGTTTTCCTATTGCTTTTATTTCAGCAATGCTTGCAACGGGTATCACACTCGATGAAATTCCCTGTGGAAAACACGGCACTCTTGATAAGTATGTTCCGGGTGGCGACTACGTGGTATTGAAGTTTGCTCGTTGGGCGTTTGAGAAATTTAAAGGTGTCGAAGATAAACTTGGTACCCAGATGCGTGCAGTGGGCGAGGTTATGTCTATCGGCAAAACCTACAAAGAGGCGTTCCAAAAGGCTGTTCGTTCTCTGGAAAAAGATCGCTACGGTTTAGGGTTTGTGAAGGATTTCCATGAAAAGTCCTTGGACGATTTGCTTGGCATGCTGCATACGCCTACTTCTGAGCGTCAGTTTATTATGTATGAGGCCCTGCGCAAAGGCGCAACCGTTGATCAGCTTCATGAGCTCACCAAGATAAAGGTCCATTTCATTCAGGAAATGAAAGAGCTGGTAGATGAAGAGCAGCAGATTCTAGCCTATGCCTCTGAAAATCCTGGCAAACAGTTGCCTTCCGATCAATTCGAAACCGCCAAAAAAGATGGTTTCTCAGATCGCTATTTAGCGCAATTGCTTTCGCTTTCCGAAGATGATGTTCGCGCTTACCGTCTTGGCCTTGGTATTACCGAGGCATGGGAAGGCGTTCATGTAAGTGGTACCCAGGACAGCGCATATTACTATTCAACCTATAATGCGCCTGATCATTCCACGGTATCCCAAAACCGAAAGGTTATGATTTTGGGCGGCGGCCCAAATCGTATTGGTCAGGGCATCGAATTTGACTACTGCTGTGTTCATGCGGCTCTTGCACTAAAGAAGCTTGGGTTCGAGACTATTATTGTCAACTGTAATCCTGAAACGGTCTCAACTGACTATGACACCTCCGATAAACTGTATTTCGAACCGTTGACCGCCGAAGATGTATTAAGTATTTACGAAAAAGAAAAGCCTTTGGGTGTTATTGCGCAGTTCGGTGGACAAACGCCTCTCAATTTGGCAAGTCAGCTTGAGCGTGCTGGGGTAAAAATCTTAGGAACCAGTCCTGAGATTATCGATCTGGCGGAGGATCGTGACCGATTCCGCGAGGTGATGGACACGCTTGGTATTCCTATGCCAGAAGCAGGCATGGCGGTAACCGTTGAGGATGCTCTTGAGACGGCGCACGAAATTGGATATCCTGTCATGGTTCGTCCTAGCTATGTTCTTGGCGGCCGAGGTATGGAAGTGGTGTATGACGATGATGCCTTGCGCAGCTATATGGCAGCGGCAATTGGTGTTACTCCTGATCGTCCCATTCTGATCGATCGTTTCTTACAGCATGCTCTTGAATGTGAGGCCGATGCAATTTGTGATGGTGTTCATGCATTTGTTCCTGCGGTAATGGAGCATATCGAACTCGCAGGTATCCATTCGGGGGATTCAGCTTGCATTTTGCCTTCTATCAACATTGATAAAAAGCACCTTGAAACCATCAAGGACTACACCCGTAAAATTGCAGAAGCAATGCATGTGTGTGGCCTGATGAATATTCAGTATGCTATTGAAAATGATACGGTTTATGTTTTAGAGGCTAACCCCCGAGCCTCGCGTACGGTTCCTTTGGTTTCGAAAGTTTGCAATATCCAAATGGTCCAGATTGCAACCGATGTCATAACGCGTGAATTCACTGGTCATCCTTCACCGGTAGACAGCTTGCATGAAAGCGTGTTTGCTCATTACGGGGTAAAAGAAGCGGTATTTCCGTTCAACATGTTCCCTGAGGTAGATCCTGTTTTGGGGCCTGAAATGCGCTCGACTGGTGAAGTTCTTGGTCTCGCAGAAACCGTTGGAGAGGCGTTCTTGAAAGCGCAGGAAGCAACACAAACTGCTATCCCCTCTGAGGGAGTAGTTCTTATGAGCGTGAGCGATCGCGATAAAGACGAAGCCGTTAAAGTTGCGCAAGAATTTAGGGCTGCTGGGTTTGATATTGTGGCTACAAAGGGAACGTATGAATTGCTTTATCGTGAAGGGGTAGAAGCAAAGCCTATTTATAAGCTGCAGGAAGGTCGACCCAATATCATCGATGCGTTGTCTAATGGCGAAATTGCTCTTGTGGTTAATACGCCTGCTTCAAGCACTGAAAGCCATGAAGATGATAGCTATATCCGTAAGTCTGCCATTAAGAACCATATTCCTTATATGACCACTATGGCTGCAGCGTATGTGACGGCACTTGGAGTAAAAGAAGCTCGTGAAAAGGGAGCTTCTGAGGTGCGCTCGCTGCAAGAAATTCATGCAACTATTCGCTAAGAAGTATTTCGGACAAAGCGTGTACTAATTATAGGCCTAGTGTAGAGGAGCTCTATGCTAGGCTTATTTTTGAAACACTGATCAAAAAATATCTTTGAGAAAGGCAATTTTCTACCCTATGAAAACTCGTCGTTTTGTGAGCGCTTGGTCTTTTCTTCTTGCTCTTGTTCTTTCTTTTTCCCTTGTTGGCTTTTCTGGATGTGCCGAACAAATTGATTATGGTCAGCAGCAATCGCAAGAGCAGCCAAAAGATGCTTCAGTGCAAACTGCTACCGATGGGGAATTGTATCTTGAAGCTATTCCTGAATATTCAGGGGAGCCGTATATCGAAGTAGATAATAATGAGCCTACTTTTTCTGAAGAAGAAAAGGAATCAAGTCCGTTTGAAAGCTATTCGCCTCTCGATTATGAGGGGCGTTGCGGAACGGCGTTTGCGCTTGTTGGCCACGAGACAATGCCTACTGAAGAGCGGGAGAGTATCAGTAGTGTTCATCCGAGCGGATGGCAAAGCGTTTCCTATGATTTTATTGAGGGAAAAAGTTTATACAATCGCTGCCATTTGCTGGGATTTCAACTGACTGGAGAAAATGCTAACGAGGAAAATCTTATTACCGGAACTCGTTATCTCAATACAGAGGGTATGCTGCCTTTTGAAGATGAGATCGATGATTACGTTGATGAAACAAACAATCATGTTCTCTACCGTGTAACGCCTTTGTACTATGAAGAAGAACTGGTGGCACGGGGCGTTCATATGGAGGCATATTCTGTTGAAGATAATGGTGAAGGGGTAAGCTTTAATATCTTTTGTTACAACGTACAACCCGGGGTAGATATTGATTACCAAACAGGCGATAACGACGAAGATGATCGCGCAAGTTATATTCGCCAGGGGGTTTCTCCCTCTGAGGTTTACGGAAACAATGCCTCTGATGCATCGGTAAGTACTCAAGATGAAACTTCTGCCCATCAAACCATTCAAGAAGAAGAGGAGCGAGACTATATTCTCAATACTCGCTCGATGCGTTTTCATGAGCCGTCGTGTTCTTCGGTAGAGGATATGAGCTCTCGAAACAAAAAGGAATTTAGTGGGTTGCGAAGCGACTTGATAAACCAGGGATATCAGCCTTGCAACCAATGTAATCCGTGAAGAGAGTAATTGTGCCTGTATAGCTTCTACTATGCATAAAGTGCAATACAAGCCATACGGAGGTTGCATAGCAAAAAGCGCAGATGATCTCCTTTATTTCGATAAAATAGAACTAAATACAGAGCAAGGGAGGTTCTTATGGCTGAAGTAATTACTCATGGTACAGGCGGCGATACGTATATTCCCTACAATGAGCGCACTGGCGGGGAATCAGTGGTGTACTTTACTCGCGACTTATCCGCAGAAGGCTTGCGCAAAATTTACGAACGGGTTAATAGCAACATTACCGGCAAAGTGGCAATCAAATTGCATACGGGCGAAAAGAATGGCCCCAACATCATTCCTTGTCCTTGGGTAGAAGGGCTTATCAAGAATGATTTGCCTGATGCTACTATCGTTGAGACGAATACCTATTATGAAGGCGATCGTTATACCACCGAACAGCATCGTGAAACATTACAAGTAAATGGCTGGACGTTTTGTCCTGTTGATATCATGGATGAGCAAGGCACTGTCAATTTGCCAGTGAAAAATGGCAAGTGGTTTACCTACATGTCTATGGGAAAGAACATCATCAACTACGATTCTTTATTTGTTTTGACCCACTTTAAAGGTCATGCTATGGGCGGTTTTGGTGGCTCAGCTAAGAACATTGGTATCGGTTGTGCTGACGGTCGCATCGGCAAGGCTATGATTCATACAGTTCCTTCTTCCGATGATATGTGGAGCATTGCCGAAGAAGAATTTATGGAACGTATGATGGAGTCTGCAAAGGCTGTAGTCGATCATTTTGCTGATCACATTACGTTTGTTAATGTTCTCCGAAATATGTCGGTTTCTTGCGATTGTGAGGGAACTGCTGCTGCCCCGGTTGTTACTCCAAATGTGGGTATCGTAGCTTCGTGCGATATTTGTGCTATTGATACTGCGTCTGTCGATTTGGTTTACGCCTTACAGGAAGCAGATCACAAAGACCTGGTTGAGCGTATTGAAAGCCGTCACGGTTTGCGTCAGCTCTCTTACATGCATGAACTCGGTATGGGCAATACTCGTTATCAGCTTATCGACATCGACAATGGCGACAGAATCATCACTGCCTCAGAAGCGGTTAAGGATGTAGTTCCTTTTGTAGCTGAATAGAGTAGTGCGTAAAAGTATTTGCACAAGCTTGTTAAACGATGGTGTGAAGAACAAGGTTTCAAAGGCTTGTTAAGCAAGGTTATAAGGTGCACCGGGATTGGTTTTCCGGTGTACTTTTTTATGCCTTGTATAGATTGGAGCACGAATTATATAAGGTGAAATAGTTATATGTCAGCGGAGTTGTGGAACAGAAACAGACGCTGACAAAAATACCTGTAAATTAAAGGATGTCACTATGAATTTGCCAGGGCTTATTACCATAACACCTGATCAAAAGGACTTATTAAAAAAGACTGCAGATATGATGGGAACCAGCTTTCTCGAAGAGAATTGGTTTATTACCTGGTTAAGTGCCCTTGATCAGCTAGGAACTACCCAACAGCGCAAAGAAGAACTTATGCACGCTGTTTTTCTTGACGATTTAAGTGCGCACGCACCCTATCAAGGTGTGTATGCCTTACCGGATATTTCTGCTGCTACTGGTGCATATCTTTATAGCGAATTGCAGGGAACCACTCATTCGGAATTGGAAGAGAAAGCAGATGCTCATTTAGCGGCGATTGCAAGTGCTGAGGAGTTAGCACTATTAGAAAAACAAGCTGAAAAGATGCTTCCGATCTCTGATTTTGATTGGGCTCGTAAACGGGAAAATGAGCAGGATCATATTTATTTTTACGCATGGGCAGTTGATCCCCATGCGCGTGGAACGGGTGCACTTCATAGGATTCTTACACCCTTTTTTGAGTTTGCTGACAATCATGGCCTGAACTGCTATTTGGAATGCTATGCCGATCGTTTACAGCATATGTACGAGCACCTTGGTTTCGAACTTTTGGACGAACTGCACTCTCCTGATTTTGAGGTGTACGAGCGACGTATGATTCGCAGACCCAATCGCTAAGCTTCTCTGCTATAAAGATTCTGCATAACTACCTATGTATATAAAGCATTTGTTATGCCATTTTCTTCTGAGTATTATATAAGAAACGATATGTCACCTAACTTTATCACTACATGACATGTTTTCTTATATGTCTCGAATCGAAGGAAGTGCATAATGAACAGCTCGTCATATGACAACACTATGCAGGTCATTGAAGGTCAAAGCTTTGATGAAGAACGTGCGCTTTATGGGATAAAAAATGCCGTAATTGAGCATTGCGAATTTGATGGACCAGCAGATGGCGAATCTGCTTTAAAGGAAACATCGAATATTAAATTAGATCAGTGCGATTTGCGTCTTCGCTATCCTTTATGGCACGTTTCTGGGGCTACAATTGACCACTGCACAATGACCGACACGTGTCGTGCTGCACTTTGGTACGATCGGAAAGTTGAAATTCTGCACAGCACCTTAGGAGGAATAAAAGCTCTTCGTGAATGCGATGAAACCAGTCTTGATTCATGCACGATAAACTCTTCGGAATTTGCTTGGCGCTGCCGCGATTTAAGTATAAAGAATTGCTCGCTGGTCTCGGAGTATCCCTTCTTTGAATGCGAGAAGGTCTTTGTTGATTCGCTGGATATGACTGCAAAGTATTCTTTCCAGTATGTTCAGGATATGGAAATTCATAACTCTCACTTCAAGACCAAAGATGCATTTTGGCATACCAAAAATGTGACTGTGTATGACAGTGTTCTTGAGGGAGAATATCTGGCTTGGTATTCCGAAAATCTTCATTTGGTACGTTGTCACATTAAGGGCACGCAGCCGTTTTGCTACTGTAAGGGCCTTGTTCTTGAGGATTGCACGATGGAAGACTGTGATTTAGCCTTTGAGCGCAGCGAAGTGAACGCTGAAGTTAAGAGCCATATTGTAAGTGTGAAAAATCCCCTCAGCGGATGTATTAAGGCTGACTCAATTGGAGAGATCATTATGGAGCAAGCGATTGTGGATCCTGCTCAAACGAAGTTCGTTGTAGGAGCACAAGCTTCTCCAGCTTCTCCCGCTGCGTAAATCGAGGTAGGGACGCTTCTTCAGCTGCGCAGATCGTTTGGCACATCCAGATCGCATACTGCCGGTAATCCCAATGCTCCTTTTGTTTGTGTGACAGCGCGCAAAATAGCTCCTTGCATAGCTTCGGTAGCTAGGATACCCACTAAGTCAAAAGGTGCTTCAACTTCTCCAGAAGCCATTGTGAATATGGTGTCTCCATCGGCGGACGTATGAACTGGCTTAATGGTGCGGGCATACGCATCATGGGTGATAGTGCTTATCTTTTGTGCTTGGGCTTTTGTAATGGTTACATTAGTAAGAACTACACCGATAGTGGTATTAGTGCACAAGCTGTTTTCAGGCGAACGGGGCTTTTTGTCCTGTTTGTCTGTTAGGGAAGTGTCCTGATTGGGTTTGTGTGAAGATGTGCCTTGTGGGGTCATGGAAAGGAGAACGGGATCAAGGGGATTCATAACGGTGTTGTTCTTATCCCGATGTCCTGCAAGCGGGGTACCATCAGGCAAACAAACGGTTCCCAAAGCGTTAACGGCGACAATGGCAATGCAGATAAGATTTTTTCCTGGTGTTTGTGATGCAACTTTAAGACCAAAGATGCCCAGACCTGATTTCATGGCTTGTTGAGGATCGAGCATTTTACCTACTGTTGCACCGCAGCCTGCTCCTACGTTTCCTTCGAGAAACGGTTTGTGATCAAACGCAGCTTGAGTTGCTTTTGCGCCCATTTCTGGATGCGGGTAGGTATTTTCCCCGTAAGGCAAATCAAAGAGACAGGCTCCAGAAACAAGGGGGATATAGGCCCCGCATAGCTCGAAGCCGATCTTTCGTTTGGCAAGTTCTTCCATTACGCCGGTTGAAGCGGCGAGACCAAAGGCGCTCCCACCTGAAAGAACCACTGCGTGAATGGATTCAGCCAAATTTTCTGGTTTTAAGAGATCGGTTTCACGCGTTGCGGGACCACCACCGCGTACATCAACACCTGTGACAGCACCGGAAGGGGCAACGATAACAGTGCAGCCAGTTCCGGCTTTTTCGTTTTGCGCGTTACCGCAAAGAAAAGCAGGAAGCTCATGAAGATAAGCAGGCTGAAAACCGTTGGGAAGTTGATTTTGAGCAGTGGTATCCATAGTCACTCCTTATCCCAATGATGCCCTGATACGGTTGCTGTATTTTTTTTAGAGCACCTTATTCAGGGCAAAAGGGCTGATGGTTGTTTTGTTGGGTGCTTGTTTAAACGTTATTGAGCTTATTATACTTTGTCGATCGTTATTGCTTCATTTGTGGTGGCTTTCCGAAAAGCCGTATCGTGGCTTATCAGTACCAGAGCACCAGGAAAGGTTGCCAGAGCATTTTCAAGGGCTTCAATTGAGTGGATATCTAGATGGTTAGTGGGCTCGTCCAGCAGGAGTATGTCCGTATCCTCCAGGATCAGCCGGGCCAGGTTCACCCGGGTCTTTTCTCCCCCGGACAGGGAGGAAAAGAGCTGCCCGCGCATTTCCTGGGAAATCTCCA
>OLPW01003528.1_pt1 | contig 12108 bp, 10 predicted proteins | sample 1672161 | NCBI WGS metagenome assembly OLPW01 (sample SAMEA3136654, study PRJEB25190) | human gut metagenome
AAAGCACGTTGTTAGACGTGCTTTTTTGATACATTGAAAGGCGGTGATAGTGTGAGAATAGGCACAACATACACATAGAAGAAAGGAATGGTGATCCGATTATCTCCCTGTTAGACGTGGGGTTATACGTCTTATTTTTATACAATTTTTTCAGAAAGGAATGATTTGAATGGCAGATACAGCAGAGCAAACAGAAAATCAAGAGCAAGAGAAGTCCACAGAGCAGAAGTCCACAGAGCAGAAGTCAACCGAACAAAAAGACGGCGACAATCAAAAGGCGATTGATGACGCAGTAGCGGCGGCAAAAGAGAAGTGGGAAAAGGAAGTTGAAGAAAAATTAAAAAAAGCCGAAGAAGAGGGCATGAGAAAAGCCAAGTTGACAAACGAACAAAGAAAAAAAGAGGACGACGACAAGGAAAGGGCAGAATTTGAAAAAGCAAAGGCAGAGTTTGAACGTGAAAAAATCGTTGCATATGCCGAAACAGAACTTGCCAAAGTCGGACTGTCCGCCGAGATTGCAAAGTACATTGTAGCAGAGGACAAGGATAGCACAAAGGCGGTTATTGACAAGATAAAAGAAAGCTATGACAAAGATGTACAAGCAGGTGTTACCGAGCGTTTAAAGGGCAAAACACCGAATTTAAACGGTGGCAGTGGCGGTCACAACACAGGCAGTTTTATGGACATAATCAGAGAAAATCAAAGATAGGAGTGAAGTGTAAATGGGTTATTTAAAAAATGAATTGACAGGCTTTGTACCTGTCGAACAAGCAACAGACATCATCAAAATGGTGACAAGGGGTTCAAGTGTTTTAAGAATGGCGAAAGTCGAGGAAATGAAACACGAGAAAAAGAAGTTTAACGTACTTACAGACGGTCCGGGTGCTTACTGGGTCGGTGAGGGTGAAAGAATTAAGACAAGCGGTGCTACTTGGATTCACCCTGAAATCGAGGCTAAGAAGTTAGCCGTTATTATTCCGGTAACAAAAGAAAAGTTGGAAGATACGACTATCAGCGTATTTGAAGAACTAAAGCCGGAAATCGCAGAGGCATTTTACAGAGCGATTGACGCGGCGTGCATTTTCGGTACAAATTCGCCGTTCAAGACAAACATTATGAACGCTATCGACAGTAAGCATATGGTTGTTACAGACAACGCAAATATTGATATTGCTATGTCTGACGCAATGTCGATGATTGAAGAAAACGGCTATGACCCGTCGGGATTTATCGGTCGTATCGGTGTTAAGAATATGCTAAGAAAGCTACGTGACGCAAACGGCGCACCTGCATATGTCAACGGTACAACAGGCGGTGAGCTGTACGGTCAGCCTATCGAATTTGTGCGCAACGGTGCGTGGGACAACAAACGTGCCGATATTATCACAGGTAACTTCAAGTATGCCGTTGTCGGTATGCGTGCAGGTATCAACTATGAAATTCTTACAGAGGCAACACTACAGGGCACTCTTGACAGTGACGGTAAACCGCTATCACTTGCCGAGCAAGATATGGTTGCAATCAAGGCTACTATGCGTTTAGGTTTCCTTGTGGTTAAGGACGACGCATTTGCCGCATTTAAGAACGGTGTTCCGACACTTGGCGAATTGACAGTTGAATCGGTTGCAGGAACAACAGGCAACACTGTTATTACAGTATCGCCAAAGCCTATCGGCGGTCACAAGTTGGTTTACAAGACTGCCGCAAGCACCGCTCCAAGCGTTGCATATGACGACGATTTGTCGAAGTGGACAGAGTTTAACAACGGTGACGAAATCACTGCGACAAACGGTCACAAGATTACAGTTGCGGAAGTTACCGCAGACGGCAAAGCGAGAAAGTCGGGCAGTGCCGACGTTGTAAGCGGTGAATAATATGGAACAGTTGGGGACACTAAAAATGTTGTTGGGAATTAAGGACGACGAGCAAGACAGCTTGTTGTCCTTTTTGATTGAGGACACGGTTAATATGATTATGGCGTATTGTCATATTGATGTACTGCCTCGTCAGCTTGAAAGCCTTGTTCCGAAGATTGCGGCGGATATGTACAGGGCGAAAGGTTACGGGGACAGTAAAAGTCCCGAAGTAGTCAAGAGCATAAGTGAGGGCGAACGCTCCGTTACATACACCGAAACCGACAATGACAAGATTTTCAGCAACTATTATAAACGCCTTGACCCGTTCCGTAAACGAAAGGGGCGTGTTCCGAGTGACATCAGTATTCAGTGATTTTTACGATAAAACTGTTATAATCGCAGAATATGAAATTGACGACTATACAGGTAAAACCGAAAAGACTGTATTGTCCGAAATTAAAGCCGATGTACAACCGTACAGCGGTGGCAGAGCAAGAGAGCAATACGGTTTAGATATAGAATGTCAAATGCGTATGTTCTGCGATATGTCAGACGACGTAAAGGTCGGTAACAGGGTTGAATATGACGGCGACATATATGATATAACATATGTGCAGAAATGGGACAGCGGTTTGGTAGCAATGCTCGAAAGGAGTAGGCTGAAATGAATTTTTCAATCGAAGGGATAGACAACGTTGTTGACAAGCTGACACAGTATGCGTCGGGCGATAAAATACAGCGAGGTTTGGCAATGGCGGGTGAAGTCGTAAGAGCGCACGCAGTGGCAAACTGTCCTGTTGCAACAGGGCGATTAAAAGGCAGTATCGTAAGCCAAGTGGACGGTGACAGCGTTGCAATCGGTCCGACTGCCGATTACGGTATTTATGTCGAATTTGGCACAGGCTCAAAGGGCGACAAATCTGTTTCGCATACGTCAAAAAGACACTGGACGTATTACAGTGGCGGTCGATTTTACACAACGTCGGGGCAAGCACCACAGCCGTTCCTCGTACCTGCACTGAAAAATAACATCAGCGAGATAATCGCAAAATTCAAGGAGGGGTACGGTGTTTGATATTGGTTTGGAATTACGGGACATTTTAAAGCAGATAGACGGTGTAAGTGTATGCTTTGCTTACCCCGATAATTTTAATAAATTGCCCGCAATAGCATATTACACGCTAACGGACAAAGGCTCAATGTCATATGACAATACGGTCGTTACGAATGATACGACTGTTCAGATTGATATTTACGCCGATTATCCGCAAACGTGTTTTGAATTGTCGGAGAGGGTATATAAATTGTTGACTGATAATGAATATTATCACGAAATGACAATGGACGTACCCAATCCCGACGACAAGAGTATAAAACACAAAACAATGAGATTTACGAAAGTAGTAGAAAGGAATGATTGATTTATGGCAAATACAGAGAAAAGAAAACCACTACCTACAATAGGTGTGGACAAGTACACATTTTTCGCAGTTTTAACAGACACATCAGAGGGTGCAACATATGGTGACCCGTACAATTTGAGAGGTACTGTCGAAATTGCACCGACAGACGCAGGCGGCAGTGATGTTTTTGACGCCGATAACGGTGCGTATGAAACATCAAACTACATTGAAAAATTAGGTCACGACATCACAAATGCCGATATTCCGCCGGAAGTTGATTCAATGTGGCGTGGACTGACACAAAAAGACGGCGTTGTTGAGGTCGGCAACGATACAAAAACCGTTTATTTCGGTGTTGCGTGGAGAATTATGAAGTCTGACGGCTCATACCGTTATGTGAGATATTACAAGGGTTCGTACAGCTTTGCGTCAAACGTCGGAGGTAAAACAAAAGCGTCAAGCGGTGCGCCTGAAAAGCAAACCGCAAAGGCTACATACACAGCCGTACAACGTGATTTTGACAACAACTATTACGCATACTTTGACGAAAGCGATTTGCCGGAAGGTGTCACAAAGACAGAACTTGAGGAAAACTGGTTTAAGGATATGAACTACTATCCAGTGAAGAAAGCACTTTAAGACAAGGCACGCCGAAAGGCGTGCTTTTTTCGTATAGAGAGGAGCGAGTAACAATGCAAAGAGTATTAACATTTGTACACAACAAAAAGAAGTATGTATCAAAACCGTGGTGTTTCGGTGCGGCAACGTTGGTTGAAAAAGAATACATGGACGTTGCAGAGGGTGAAAAAGTAACGGCTACGTCGGTATGTGCAGATGCCGTTGACTATCTGTTTGAGGGTACAGAGGCGACACAAGATATTTTAGACACGGCTGTTTCAGCAAAAATGAGAATGTGTCGTGAAGTTATGAAATGGTTTATGGACGATTTTACGGGAAAAAACGAGGAAAGCCTGCCGGAGCAGGCAACCGAAAAGGAAGATTAAGCGATTTATATGGGACAATGCTGAAATATCACGGTATATTGCCGAATGATTTGGCAAAACAAGACCCAAGATTATTACTTGCAGTTATAATCGAGGACGAGGAAGAAGAATATACGGGAAATGACCCGTATTTAAAAATGTTTTATGGAATGTAGTGAGGTGATTTGTAGTGGCTGACGCGGCGGAATTAGTAGTAAGAATAAGAGGTGACGCGTCCGACTTAGAGGCGACAATAAGCAGTGTTGAAAGTGAATTGTCAAAATTGGAGCAGACGCAAAGCAAAAATAATAATACAAGTACAAAAGGTCTTACGGCATATAAAAAGCAAATGCAGGACGCACAAACTACCTTGCAAACAAGCCGTACGGCATTGACGAATACAAAAAAAGCGTATGAGGATAACGTCAAGTCTGTAAATAAAAATGTTACGGCACTGAAAGCGCAGAAAACGGAATTAGACAAACAAATTTCTTTGCGTTCAAATGAAAAACGGTTGCTGACGGAGGCGAATAAAGGTCTTGACAAAAACAGTGTTGCATACAAAGACAACCAAAAGGCATTGAATTGGGTAAATACCGAGATTGAGGCATACACAAAGCAAAGTCAAAGTATATCCGATTCTATTCGTACGCAAGAGGCGGCATTGTCAGGAAGTAAAAAGGCATATACCGACGCACAAGCAACCGTCAAAAAAGCAACGGAGCAATACGAGGAATACGAGAAAGGCTTAAAAGCCGCTGAACGTGCAGATGAGGCGCAGAACCTACAGAATACAGGTAAGCGGTGGAAAGAAGTCGGTGAGGGTATAGATACTGTAACTAAACCGTTACAGTATGCGGCGACTGCACTTGCCGCGGGCGGTGTTGCGAGTGCCAAGTTTGCGATAGATTTTGAGGATAGTTTTGCCGGAGTTAAAAAGACGGTTGACGCTACACCGGAACAGTTAGCCAAAATAAAGCAAGGCATTATTGATTTGTCAACAACAGGTATTGACGGCAGAGGCGCGATACCACAAACAACGACTGAACTAAACGAACTTGCGGCGGCGGGCGGTCAGTTAGGCATATCCCAAGAAAATATCGTCGACTTTACGGAAGTAATGGCACAAATGGGTTCAGCCACAAACCTTGTCGGCGAAGAGGGTGCCGCAACACTGGCACGTTTTCAGAATGTTATGGGTGTCGGTCAAAACGAAATCCGTAATATCGGCAGTGCAATCGTTGATTTGGGTAACCACAGTGCGACAACAGAATCGGAAATCGCGGAAATGGCATTGCGTATGGGTAAATACGGTTCATCTGTACGAATGTCAGCGGCGGACGTGTTGGGTTATTCTGCCGCATTGTCCTCATTGGGAATTGAGGCACAAATGGGCGGTAGTGCGATAGGTCGTACGTGGCTATCCATAGAAACAGCCGTTGCAAGCGGCGGAGAGGGTTTGACGAAATTCGCAAAGTACAGCGGTAAGAGTGCGGAAGAATTTAAAGAGCAGTGGAATACTGACAGCTCCGGTGCATTTAACGGACTATTAAAAGGCTTGCAGTCTGCCGAGAACCTAACTGTTGCGTTAGATGATTTAGGCATAAACAATACACAGGATATACAGGCTATGATGGCATTAGTCAACGGTTATGATTTAGTAACCGAGAGTGTCAATCGTTCAAACACCGCATACCAAGAAAATACGGCACTACAAGAAGAATTTAACGCAAAGAATGAAACGACCGCATCAAAATTGGCGAACACAAAAAACAATATTATTGAAGCGGCGAGAAGTATCGGCGAAACAATGTTGCCGTCAATACAAGACGCAAGCACCACAGTAGCCGATTTTGCAAAAGGATTGTCGCAAATGTCAGACGAACAAAAACGTGCTGTTGTTAATACCGGTGCTACGGTCATTGCTTTAGGTGCATTGTCAAAAGTCGGTGTCGGAGTGATTAAGGGTGCAGGCGATTTTGTTGAGGGATTAGGAGTAATCAGCGATAAATTGCCTATTATAGCAGACGCAACGTCAGCGATAAAAGTATCGACTGCGGGGTTAGGCAGTTCATTTTCTGCATTAGCGCCGATATTCGGTGCAGTATTAGCGCCTGCGGCGGTTGTTGCAGGGTATAAGGTTGTTGCCGACCACGTTACAGAGGCTATTGAAAACAACGCAAAATTGGGTCAAAGCTACAAGGAATTATATTCTCAGTGGCAAGACGCAGACAACCAAGTTTCGCATTTGGAAAATCTGCGAAGTGAATACGAAAAACTAAACGAATCAATCAACAGCGGTACATTAAATCCCGAAGAACTCGAAAGCGCTAAAAACCGCATAAACGACATTATGCAGGAAATCAAGGCGACTACAAATGATGATACCATAAAATTAATGATTGATACGGGCGAATTTGACACCGCACTTGCAATGGCGGTTTCAAACGCCAAAGACAGTGCGAACGAAATTAAAGACGCATTGGATTTAACATCAGGCAAAAAGGCACAAAAGGCAGTGTCAGAGGGATACGACGCACTTCAAAAAGGTAGTTCTTACGGTATGGACTACAAAAATCAAAAAGAAGAAATGAGTCAATGGTTGCAACAAGCAACTGATGTTAAAGAAAAATACCAACAACTACAAGAAGAAATGACTGCGGCGTATGCAAGCGGTGACAAAGAAAGACGCCAAAAAGCCATACAAGCGAGAGATGCGTTTGTAAATGAAATGACCGACAGTGAATTTTCAAAGGCATATGAAAAAATGCAAGGTCAGAAGTTTTCATTCGGAGAAATGAAAGACGTTCAAAAGCAGGTTGACAATATAAAAGCTGCATATAACGAAATCAGTACAAGCATTGAAAAGATGGACGAACGTGCAAATAACGGTCGTGAATCACTACAAGCTGTAGCGGAAGTGGTTACATCGGAATCTATGAACTTAAACGGTTTCAAGAATATGCAAGAAGTCTTTGAAAGTGGCGGTATTGCAGTTGATAATGTATGTAAACAAATCAAATCAACTATGACCGATTTGGGGTTTGAAAATCAAGACATTGCCGCACAAATAGCGCTGTTTAAAAACGGTTTTCAAGACCTACAAGGTGCAATTAATAATAACGCATTAGACGCTGTTGTAAATGATTTTGTCAAACAAGGTAAAGAAATCGGACTAACGTCAGAGGAAATAGTCACGAAAGCCGCATTAATGAAAAACGGTTTTTCTGATATTCAACAGGCTGTAGCGTCGGGGGATGTAAGTGGTTTAGTGAAAGACCTATCAAGTTTAGGTGGCGATTTGGGACTAAGCACAGAGCAAGTTGACGCATTGGCGCACAGTTTGGGATTATTGCCTGAGGATAAACATATTGAAATTGACGCAAGCGGTGATGTGTCTGCAATCGAGAACGCAAAAAATGCTGTCGAGGAAATAAATAACGCAGGCAATGTACAATTACAAGTCAGTGCCGAGGGGGATATATCTGTATTAGATACGGCTGATTCAAAGCTACAGGAATTAATCAACAACAACCAAGTTACCATAACATTCAATGTAGATACAGGCGGTTTTGATATTAACGATTTAGGCGGCAACAAATTAGGCGAAATAACCGCAGACGGTAAAATCAACTGGGAAAAAGGTGATGTTGAAAAGCCGGAAAATGAAAAGGCAGACGGCACGATTGATTATAAATTAGGTGATGTTGCAAAACCCGAAAACGCAGTTGCAACAGGTACAATAAACTACACATTAGGTACCGTTGCGACACCGAGCGGAGTACCAAAGGCAAAAGGTACGCAGAACTTCGAGGGCGGATTGGCAATGGTTAATGATGAAAAGGGTATATCTGACCCGAGAGAATTAATCGTTGACAAAGGACGTGCATTTATACCGCAGGGCAAGGACGTAGTATTGCCGTTGTCAAAGGGTGCAAAGGTGTACACAGCGTCACAAACCAAGGCGATAATGTCGGGTATGGGTATACCGCATTACGCAACAGGAAAAGACAATTCGGACGCGTTTACATCAGCCAAGGACGATTGGACGCATTACACAAAAACGCACGCCGTAACGACCGCACAAGAACTTGAAAAGTGGTTAGAATTTCAAGAGAAATTCAAGTCGAACGACAAGGATATTGCCGACATAGAGGAACAAATTTTCAGTCTGACACAGAAACGCACGCAGGAGTTAAACAACCTGTCAAAGTCGTATATTGAAGAACGTGCGGCACTGAATGACTGGGACGACAACGGTGATAATCCTATCGACGCATTTACCCGTATTCGTGACCGCAATATGGCGGAAGTCGAGGCAGGACGTATGACGTGGGAGGACTATACGACAGAAATGTCAAGTATAGGTTCAACGTTATACGAGAATATGACCGAATACAGTCGCGATTGGTTGGAACACCAAGAAAAATACAACGGTATGAGTGCCGCCGATTATATCGCAGGTATCGGCAGAATACAGACGTACACCGAACAAATGTACGCACAGGGTATAATCAGCCACAAAGAATATGTAGAGGCAAAAAACAAGCTGAATGAGGAGTATTTGGACAAGCGTAAAGAACAAATTGAGAAAGAGTACGACATATCAAAAAACTACATCAGCGAGCATACATATTTTAACGACTGGCAAGATAACGGCGACAGTCCGCTTGACGCGTACAACCGAGTTATGGACAGGCACCGTGAGGAATTGGCGAACGGCGAGTTGACACAGGACGAGTTCGACAAGTACCAAAGTGAATTAGGTTCGGATATGTATTCGGAGCGTGTGGAGCAGTCAAAGAACTGGTTGGAAGAACAACGCAAGTATTACGGTATGACTGATGAAGAATATATCGCCGGTTTAAAACGTATTCAGCAGTATACACAGGAATACTATGATTTGGGGTTAATCAGCCGCAAAGAATACAACGAAAATATGACTGAACTAAATCACGATATGTTCGACCAAACGGGCGAATCGTTTGAAGATATGCTACAGCAACAGCAGGACTACATCAACAAACTGCGTGATGAATTTTCTGCACAGGAACAGGCCCTACAGGACAGTTGGACGGTAGAGGACCGCAAGGCTGATATGTCCGAAACACAGGCGCAGTTGGATATTTACGCAAATGCAGTAACAGACAGAGGACAGCAGAAGTACAAAGAACTGCAAGAGCAGATGAAACAACTGCAACGTGACGAGGAATTGTATCAGTTGCAAGTCAAAAACAATGCCACTATTGAAAAACTGGAGGCGGAGTATGACGCATTGGAAAACAGCAAGGCTGATTTCATCAAGTCCATTGCAACCAACATTGACAGTATAGATGTGACGGGTATTGTGGCGGATATAACACAGGAAGTCAGCGGCGGTAATGACAAGATAACCAAGACTTTGGGTGAGATTATAGAGGCTATTAAGGGCATTAAGATTGAACAGCAGAACTATAACAACAACAGTAAAATCACAATCAATACGACTGACAGCGCTGTTTTGGGTAGCTATGTATAATGTGCGGAGGTAGAAAATGCGAAACGGATTTTATTTTAAAAACAAACATTCAAACGATTTCGGAGTGACTGTACAAACACAGTCACGTCCGATTAAACCGGAAATGAAAATACAGACATATGACAGCCCGTATATAGACGGTGAATATGATTTTTCAACGGCAAATGCGTACAACCGTGAATTTTATAAAAACCGTGTGTTTAAAATGAATTTGCAAATATCGGCGGCGGATATGTCTGAACTGAACAGCAAAATCACAAAAATCACAACGTGGTTAATGGGACGCGGTGAATTGATATTTGACGACACACCCAATGTCAAATGGAATGCGTCGGTTATTGAAACAATAGATTATAAACCCGAAAACTACGGCCACAAAGCCGTCATTTCGGTGTCATTCAAAGTGCAGACGTGGGCGGCGTTGGTATTTGATATTTTTGACGGTCCGATTTTGGATAACCCAAGCATTAAATTAGATGATGAAATACCAATCGGACCGAATGAATATTACACGATTACAACGGCAGGCGACAGTACAATACATAACACAGGTGACCGCCCTGTCAGACCTGTTTTGCGTGTTACAAGCGTCACAAAACCTACAACGATAACCTGTAACGGTATCAGTATTACGGTGTCGGAAAACTGCGTTATTGACTGCGACAAACAGTCGGTAACAGACGTAAACGGCAACAGTATTATGAAAAAAATCAAGGGCAGTTTTTTTGAACTGGACGCAGGTGCGAATACAATAAATTTATCCACGACGGCAACGGTCGAATTTTCATTTTATCCACAGTATGTGTGGAATACAGAAACGGAGGATATATACAAATGGGACAGATAACATTTATGCGATTGCACGACAGATATACAGACAGTTTTGAAACAGGCGAGGTGCTGAACTGCGCATACAACATCAAGGAAACAAGGATATTAAATGATACGGGTAGTTTGGAATTTGATTATCCGTATGATGAAAAGGCGCGTCTAATCAGTCAAAATATGTTGGTTAGCGTAAATAATCATATTTACGAAATCAGCAGAACAACGCGAAATATAAACGGTACAGATACATTACACGTTTACGGTACACCGCATTTTGTGTATGAGGCACAGAAAGCGTTTATACCGACAATCGGCGACCATATCGGTGAAACATCAAGAGCAGTGCTACAAGCGGCGGTAAAGATTATTTCGGATTTCAAGGAAGAAGTCAAAGAAAAGTGTATTTTTCACATTATGACAAATGCGGAGCTAAGCGAAAAGGGAATGAAGTGGGTTGCAGATGATGAACTGCTGATTGATTTTTTCTCTACCGACAAAACGAATTTGTGGGACGTTATAAAAACGATAATAGAAAATTTGGGACGTGGCGAGATATTCCACGAAACAACTATCGACAGTAATAACAACATTGTATGTAACATTGCCATTGTTGAACGTATCGGCACAGATAACGGCGTCAGACTGCGTTTAGAAAAGAATATGCAAAGCATATCAATAGAACGCAACGTAAGCGATATGATAACGCGTTTATGGGCGTTCGGAAGTGATGATTTAACGGTCAGCAGTGTAAACGGCGGCAAAGCATATATAGACAGTCCAAACATTGAAAAATACGGAGTACAAGAGGGGTACAAAGATTACAGCGACTATACGTCAGCGGACAAACTGTACCGTAATGCAAAGTGGGAATTTGATGAGGATAACGAGGATAGAATTGATGTGCCACAGTTGACAATCAGCGGTAAATTGATTGACCTATCAAAATTAGCTGAATACGGTGCGGCGGAAAAGTTGGAAATAGGCGATACGGTACACGTATTTGACATAGACGGTACGGAATATGTGCAGAGGGTAATTGAGTATCAAGCATATCCATTGGAACCGAAAGAGAGTAATATATCAATCGGGCATATCAGACGTGATTTTTTTATCGGACTATGGCAGACAGAACAGGCAACAAAGAAACATGCAAAGTGGCAGACTGCGAACAACAGTGTAAATATCCGAAAAGTACAAGGAACGGTGAACACAGACCGAAACGAGGTGCAGAGCGACAACGAGCTGTTGAAGATTGTCGGCGATTTGTTGACGATATACAACAAAGACGGTAATAAACGTTTGCAGTTAGGAAATGTCGGCGGTAAGTTTACACTAAATATCTACAATGATGATGGCAAAAAATTAAAAATAAAATTAGGTGATTATGGCGATACATACGCATTTGCAATATACGGAAATGACAAGGAACCGGCTATATATATGGACGCAAGCGGAGAAGTTATTATTGCCGGAAGTATTCAGACAATGAAAGACTGTCTGATACAGGGTATGTTGCGTGT
>OLPW01003533.1_pt1 | contig 12092 bp, 12 predicted proteins | sample 1672161 | NCBI WGS metagenome assembly OLPW01 (sample SAMEA3136654, study PRJEB25190) | human gut metagenome
GCGGCGGTCCTTCTGCTCCGGAAAGGCACAGAGAAACGCCAGCTTCAAAACCAGGCATACCAGCAAAACCCAAATTCCCCTCTGGGTCATTAGGGTCTTCTTCATTTCCCCACGCCACAGCATCATAGGACCCTCCGTTTCCGGTGGTAGACCTTCTGGGCCAACCACACGCAAACCCCGCTCAGCGCGCACCAGAGAACCGCCTGCACCACCGCCCACAGCACAGGGAAGCCGAAGAGGTTGGCAGTATCGTAGGAATCAAAATACTTGAGCGGACTGGACAGGGCCAAGGGGCCCGCCAGCCATTCCGTCTTGGGTGGGATGTACACCAGCAGCAGGCATCCGCCCAGGACAATGGCCCCGACGGCGTAGGAAATGACGCTGGAGCGGCTGAGGGCCGAGATGGTGGTCAACAGAATGGAAAGGACCACTGCCGCAAAGACCTGGCAGGCCAGCGTCAGAAAGACATACTGCCCCACGGTCACGGTATAGGGAAACAGCCTGAGCTGTTCCAAAGCGGCTACCGGCTGATTGAACCCCAATAGCCCTCCCCGAAATAAGATGGCCCCCAGGGAAGCAAGCTGGAATAAAATAGTCAGCACCGCCGCTGAGGCAGCTCCTGCTAAATATTTGGCAGTCAGGGTCTTGCCCTTGCCATTTTTCGCCGTGTGGAGCAAGAGCCAAGTCTGCCTGTCACGCTCCCCTGAAACGTTTCCAGCGCAAGTCAAAAGGACCATGAGAAATACCAACAGCATGGCTGGGTTATCAAAGAGAAAATCGCTCCATCCCCGAACAGGACCGGTAATTTCTCCCCGGGGCTGAGAATAGAGACGGATGATTTGCAGGTTTCGCCGAATGCCGTAGTTGTCCCCCTCCTCCAGAGCCTCCCGGCCAAAGGCCTTTGCCGCCCGGAGTACGCTTTCATAGGATTCCCGATTCTCCTCATTCCACTGCAGCACATCTGAGTAGTTTAAAATCCAAGTGAGATCATTGGTTTCCCCGCCAAAGTATCCTGGGGATGACATCATCTCGTCTGTGGGAATCGGAAATTCAAATACCTCCTCGCCGTACTTTTCCTTCATAGCAGCTTCAAAAGCGGTTCGTTCCTCCGGGGTCAGCTCCGCAAAAGTAGCGTATTGCTTCCTGATTCGTGCCGTTGTCCGGCGGATTTCCGCCTTGTTTCCCAAGAAATTCGTATTTTCCGCCGTAATCTCCCCTAGCGCAGTGCCATTCTCCACGGCATCCATCCAATTCAGGAAGTCCTGAATACCGCAGTTTAAAAGGACGTTTGCCAGCAGCAGCAGGGCAAAAATGATCAGGAAAAATTTGTTCCAGACGGATTTCTTCAGTTCATACCGGGTGAGTGTTCCAATCATCGCTCACCCTCCCTTGACACCTCTTGGAAATGGTACAGATACACATCCTCCAGGTCTGGCGCTGCCAGCAAGCCACCGGGACATTCGTCTGCCACAATCCGCAGAAGCACGTCTCCTTCCCGCCGCTGTACGTTGCCCACCAGAGCTTTGTCCTGCCATTGGGGCACCTCCCCAGGCTGCACCGGGAGCGTAAAGACCTTACCCTGCATACCCTCCACCAGCTCCTGAGGCGTCCCCCGGGCGATGAGCTGTCCGGATTTCAACATCAGGATGTCCCGGGCGATGAACTCAATGTCGGAAACAATGTGGGTCGTCCAAATCACGACCTTATCCAGAGCCACGGTCGCAATGACATTCCGCAACCGCACCCGCTCCTGGGGGTCCAGCCCAGCGGTGGGCTCGTCCAGAAGCAACAGCTTGGGATCGTTCAGCAGGGCCTGGGCAATGCCCAGACGCTGGCGCATACCGCCGGAAAACTCCCCAATTTTTCGCTTTCCATCTTCCCGCAGGTTCACCGTGTCCAAAAGCCGGTCCACAGCATGGTCCAGCTCCTTCCTACTCAACTTCAGCCCTTTCACCGCAGCCATGTATCGGAGAAATTCATCTGCCCGGAAGGATTTGTACAAAGACGGGGTCTGGGGCTGGAATCCCAGCAGCTCCCGGTAGCGCCAGTCCAAATCGTCAATGTCCTTCCCATCCCAGAGGACCTTGCCAGAAGTAGGTCGCAGAATCCCGGCGATGATGTTGATTAGGGTGGTCTTGCCCGCGCCGTTAGGACCCAGAAGGCCATAAACGCCCTCTCTCAAGAGAAAGGAAACATCATCCAGAGCCCGTTTCTTTGGGTATTGCTTGACCAGGTTTTGTACCGTCAGTTCCATGGTTGCTCACTCCTCTTCTGCTTGGGAAACCACCACCTGTATTTTGGCCGAGGCCAAGCTAGATAGCGGCAATGACTCTGTGTCAATCGGGGTTGATGCTGATTTAAGCACCTCGTTCCCTAAAAATCAGGGAGTTCCAAAGCCCGGGCATCGCTGCCATCCAACCCCATTACATAAATCGGGCCTTCCTCTCCGCTGCCACTTTCATTCACCGGGCCCCGGGTTTTTACAAAAATTTTGTCATATCCAGGAACTGTATAAATTTGATATGCCGGTGCTGATAACGTTGCAATTTTTTCAATTTGTGTGGGATCCGCCTTGGGGAAACGGTAGATATCATAGCAGTCCTCACCCTCATCCAATTCCATACCCGTGTACAGTCGGAAATAAAAATAGTCGTTCTCAAAGTTCATGCTGGCAAGCAGAACCGGTTTCTCCACAATCAGAACCGGATTGCTGCCATCCATATCACAACGATACAGATGCCAGCTCTCATAATCTACATAATAGATGTGGTTTCCGTCTATGACCCCGCCAGCGTTTTTTACCAGTACTTCTTCCTGAGGCTCGTTTGCCTCAAGATCCACACGGACTATGTTTTCTTCCACGTTGGCATAGAGATACTGGCCGAACACAACACTCCAGATACCCGTAAATTCTTCTAACACTGTGCGGGGCTCGCCGCCGTCGTTTTCATACACAAGAAGAGAGGAATCCTTGGTTTTGACATATAAATCACCCTGACTATGCCAAAAACTGTATAAACCTCCGTCAATGATGGGATCTAATGTATCGCTCTTTACTTCCATGGCCTGTGAGGCAGGATTTAATACATAGAGTTTCCCATCATACGACTCCAAGTTTCCAGACACACTGGCGCCGCCTTGGTTGGTGGCGTCTTTGAAAAAGAGACTGACCTCTCCGGTCTTCATATCATAGGTGCATAGGCGAAAACGGCGGTTGCTGTAAGAAAGAAATACAATATCATCCTCATATTGCATAAAATCTCCACTTGGTACATTTTTCTGCATATTTCCGTAGGAATAGCCTTCCTCCATGGCAGCCTGATCTCCTACTGTGGGGGCGGACCCTTCTGCTGAGGGGCCTGTCATTTTCTCTTCTGAGCCACTTGGATTTACCACAGATGGGGTTTGGCCCTGGGTCGTTTCAAACAAGTTATCCGTGTCCTTCGCATCACAGGCTCCCAAAAAGAAGCAAAGAAAAACCGCTACTGCCAAAAAAAATGATCTTCGCATCATATACCGCCTTTCTTGACTTGGTGAAAGCAAGTGGGTAGCCATACATTGCTGCACAGCCACCCACATAACCTTTCTACATCGTTACTGTCATTCAGTTCTAGCCGCTTTTCCATTCCATATGAGAGAAGCGAAGTTCCTCCTAATCAGCTAGAACGTGTACCCGTGGGCAATGCAGGGAGAAACGGAGCTAATTGCACACCTAACCTTTACCAGGCAGTTGTACTCAAACTACATCTCTAGTTGCCCCACGCAGTTCCTCCTCTTACACTGTGTTGCGAAGATGCCTTCTGTCCCTGGGAGGTTACGCAACCAGCCGATACTGAAGTAGTCCCACTGGAGCTACCAGCTTGTACATGACTATTTCTATATTTGTCTGTTTTCATTATGTCAGCACGCAATTACTATCTCAATCACTCGACTTATGTGGCCATTCCAAAAAGCCATCGGAATCCTCTCCTTGCAAGGTGGTCGGTCAAATGAGCATCAACCACGTTTTTGATTCAACTATACTTTTAATGTAATAAGTATACCATATTGGCTTCCGCGCGTCAACCCTTTTCGCAAATCAAAAGCCTTGTAATTGAGGCTTTTGCCCATCCCCTGTATTCCATTGACGTAACGGATACGGGCACAAAATATGCTAATTTTTATCCAACCTTCCTTCCCTGGGATGGTCCTCCATATACCGCTCCAATAGGGCCGCCGCATCCCGGACCAGCTTGGCGCAGGGGCGGTCCCGGTAGAAGGTTTCCGTCCGCAGGGTGGGTGTGGCCCCTGTGTCCGGGTGGTTTAGAAGCTCCCGGCATTGGATCGCCCCATGCCGTTCCCGAAAGGCGGCAGCCAGCTCCTGGACCCGGGCATAGTGGGCCGCCTTTTCTCCATCGTCCCCCGGTTCTTCATAGCCGTACAGCCAGCCCATGGCCAAAAAAGCCCCGGACAGAGCGCCGCAAATCTCCCGCATCCGCCCCACACCGCCGCCAAAGGAGGAGGCCAACCGCATGGCCTCCTGGCGGGAAAAGCCCGTCACATCGCAAAACGCCGCAAACACCGCCTGGGCGCAGTTACAGCCCTCCAAAAACAGAGCTTGCGCTTTCTCTTCATGGTTCATATTCCATCGCCTCCTGAGAGCATCCTACCACGGCTGCCCCAATTTTGCAAGGTTGCCCAGTTGACACTGGGCGAAATCACGGTATACTAAAAGAAAATCCACGGATTCTGACACCATGCGGAGGGAAACATGAACGTAAAAGTAACAGCAGACAGCACCTGTGACCTGTCACCGGCCCTTCTGGCCCGGTACGATATCACCCTGGCTCCCCTCACGGTCATCAAGGATGGAACCAGCTATACAGACGGCCTCACCATCACGCCCCAGGAGATTTTCAGCCACGTGGCCGCCGGTGGCAGCCTCTGTTCCACGGCGGCGGTAAGCGTGGGGGAATACCAGGCCCTTTTCAGCCGGTTCGCCGGGTCCTGTGACGGGCTTGTCCACATCACCATTGGCTCCGGCTTTTCCGCCTGCTATCAGAACGCCTGTCTGGCGGCAGCAGGATTTCCCAATGTCCGGGTGGTGGATTCCCGCAACCTCTCCACAGGCCAGGGCCACGTAGTCCTGGAGGCCTGCCGTCTGAGAGACCAGGCTGCCAGCCTGGACGGGCTCTGCCAGGAGCTGGCGCAGCTCACCGGGAAGGTGGAAGCCAGCTTCCTTTTGAACCGGCTGGACTATATGGTCAAGGGCGGCCGCTGCTCCACCGTGGCGGCCCTGGGGGCCAACCTTTTGAACCTGAAGCCCTGCATTGAGGTTCGGGACGGGAAAATGCAGGTAGTCAAAAAGTATCGGGGGCCTTACGCCAAGTGCCTGGCCAATTACGTCAAAGACCGGTTGGATGGTCGCCCGGAGCTTCGCCGGGACCGGCTGTTTATCACCTATACCCCGGTGGAACCGGACTGTCTGGCAGCGGTGCGAGAGGCTGTGGACCGGTACGGCCACTTCCGGGAGGTCTTCGAAACCTCCGCCGGGTGCACCGTCTCCTGCCACTGCGGCCCGGGAACCTTAGGCGTCCTCTTCATCCGGCAGTAAGGAGTGAGGTTCATGTACGCAGATTGCCACATCCATATGGTGCTGGATGGCGTCTATTACAAAGACGCCATTGCCGCCCACCGGCAAGGCCCCCGGGAGGACCTGATCCGCCCCCGGCTGGAGGCCTACCGGTCCTTGGGATTCACCTACCTCCGGGATGGCGGGGACCGTTGGGGCGTGGGGCGGTTCGCCCGGGATCTGGCGGGCGCGTACGGCATCATCTACCGGACCCCCCTCTTCCCCATCTACAAGCGGGGCCACTACGGCGGCTTCATCGGCCGGAGCTTCGACACCATGGAAGCGTACAAGGCCCTGGTCCAGGAGGTCCGCACAGAGGGCGGGGATTTTGTCAAAATCATGATCTCCGGCCTCATGGACTTTGACCGCTTCGGCGTCCTCACCAGCAGCCCCCTGGAGCCCCAAGAGATCCGGGAGATGATCCGCATCGCTCATGGGGCAGGGTTTGCCGTCATGGCCCATGCCAACGGAACCCAGGCCGTCCTGGCTGCGGCGGAGGCTGGCGTGGACTCCGTGGAGCATGGGGCATATCTCTCCGGCGAGGCTCTGGAAGCCATGGCGGAGGCGGGAACCGTATGGGTTCCCACCCTGGCAACCATTGGAAACCTGAGAGGTACCGGCCGCTTCTCGGAAGCAGATGTAACGCGCATCCTGACCTCCGCCCAAGAGAATGTGGCCCGGTTCCACGCCCTGGGCGGCCTCCTGGCTCCCGGCTCCGATGCAGGCGCTTATGCCGTCTTCCACGGCCAAGGCGGCCTGGACGAGTACCGTCTCCTGTCCGAGGCCCTGGGCCCGGAAGCAAGCGACGCACTCTCCCAGGGCATTTCCGCCATCCGGCAGCGGTTTTAGACAAAGACCTGGGGTCCTGAGAAGGAACACCGCCTCTTGCAAATCCGGAGCATTGTGGTATAATGGCCGCGAAGCAGCCTTGCTCCTCAGCAGAAAGGAGGCTATTTATGGAATTTTGGACCCAGAGCCCGGAGGAAACGGAGGCCCTTGGGGCAGCTTTGGCTTCCAGCCTCCGGCCCGGCCAGGTGGTGGCCTTCCGCGGGCCCTTGGGCGCAGGGAAAACCGCCTTCACCCGGGGACTGGCCCGGGGACTGGGCGTCACCGGACCGGTGACCAGCCCCACCTACACCATTGTCAACGAATACACCGACGGACGCATGCCCCTGTTCCACTTTGATATGTACCGGCTGAGCAGCGAAGAGGATTTATTTGACATCGGCTGGGAAGACTACCTGGACCGGGGTGGCCTGTGCGTGGTGGAGTGGAGCGAGCAGGTGTCCGGCGCTCTGGGCTCGCCAGTGACGGTGACCATTGAGAAAATCCCCGGCTCCGACCAGCAGCGAAAAATCACCATCGAGGGGGTACCCCATGGGAATCTTAGCCTTTGAAACCTCCGCCAAAGCCGCCTCCGTAGCCCTGCTGGAAGGCGGCAACCTCCTGGCGGAATCCTACCAAAACGCCGGTCTCACCCACAGCCGGACCATCCTGGTCATGGCGGAGCATCTCCTCCAATCCTGCGAACTGACCCCTCAGGATGTGGAGGCCGTGGCCGTGGCCATGGGGCCGGGAAGCTTCACCGGCGTGCGCATCGGCATGGCAGCGGCCAAGGGCTTCGCCTGGGGCCGGGAGCTGCCCCTCTTCGGCGTATCCACCCTGGAGGCCATGGCGTGGGGGCTGGGGGAGCTGGAGGGGCTGATCTGCCCTGTGATGGACGCCCGGCGCAGCCAAGTGTACAACGCCCTCTTCCGGGCCTCCGGCGGTACCCTCACCCGACTTCGGGAGGACCGGGCCATCTCTATGACAGATCTGGAAGCGGATTTGCAAAGCTTGGCAGAGCCGGTGACCCTGGTGGGAGACGGAGCCCTTTTGTGCAGCGGCTCCATGGCCCTCCCGGCTGGACGGCTCCTGCTGGCCCCGGAGCACCGGCGGCAGCAGCGGGCCTCCGGTGTGGCTCTCGCGGCCTGGGCAGCCATGCAGCGGGATGAAATCAGTGATGCCAATTCATTACAACCTAATTATCTTCGCCTGTCTCAGGCGGAACGAGAGCGCCTGGAGCGGCTTCAGGCAGCAGAAAGAAAGGACAACGAATGATGGACCATGTACACGTTTTGAATCACCCTCTGATCCAGCACAAGCTCTCCATCCTGCGGAGTAAAAACACCAGCGTCAAGGAGTTCCGGGAGCTGGTCAGCGAAATCTCCGCCCTCATGTGCTATGAGGCCACCCGGAATCTCCCCATGGAGGCAGCTGAGGTGGAGACTCCCATCGGTATGGCCAAGGTTCAGGTCCTGGCCGGGAAGAAGCTGGCCATTGTGCCGGTGCTCCGGGCTGGCCTGGGCATGGTGGACGCCATGATTGACCTGATCCCCTCGGCCAAAATCGGCCACATCGGCCTGTTCCGGGACCCGGAGACGCACGAGCCGGTGAAGTACTACTGCAAGATGCCCAACGACATTGCCGAGCGCCAGGTGTTCATCGTGGACCCCATGCTGGCCACCGGCGGCAGCGCTGTAGCTGCCATTACCTTTGTCAAGGAATATGGCTGCAAGTCCATCACCCTCATGAATATCATCGCGGCTCCCGAGGGCATTAAGGCCGTCCGGGAAGCCCACCCCGACGTGGACATATTCGTGGCCGCCGTAGATGAAAAGCTCAACGACCACGCCTACATCGTCCCCGGTCTGGGGGATGCAGGAGACCGGATCTTTGGTACCAAATAAGTCGTGCCCTTTCAAACGCACGCTGTAGCGCCTCTTTGGCTACAGCGTGCGTTTCATTTCATAACAAAACCGGGAGCGCAGGTGTAGCGCGCATTCTGGACACACCGACTGTGGGATCCGTCTGGATCACCGAAATCCAGACAAATTGGGACGGTGCGAACTGAACAAAGTACTATAGACCCGGACCCTATCTCTGCCAGCGCGTCCAGGGAGTTGGACCCAGGCGGTAGAAAATCACATATGCGGGACCACAGCCAGGCAAGCGCCTGGAGCGGCCCCGCATATTGGGAATTCAGTTCACAGTAACTCGATATAGCTTTTGTTCCTTGCGGTAGAAGAGATAAAATGTATGGTCTCCGGCTGCATATAAATTGACTGCCGATTCTCCCATATCTTTTAACGGTTCCGGGAGCGGCGCAGACATACAAGTGACGGCCCCATCCTCCAACCGAAGCAGCTGCAGACGAAACCTGTAGTCTACAGCAAGGCCAAATTCTCCTGCAAACCGCATCCGGTACAGAGCTCCATCCTCACCAGAGCGGCGCTGGGCGTCCTCCCTGGCTGACAGAAGCGTCAATTCCCGGTGAAACTGGTCTGTGTCTTCATCGACGGACAGGCAGGCTACCATCCCCTCCCGGGTCAGATAGCAGGAATCCAGCTTCTCTTTCTTGGGAATCAATGCCTGCCGGTCCAGCTCCCCGGAACGGTCAGCCCGAATCAGGACACACTGTCCATGGTCTGCATAGACGTAGCCAAATTCCGATCCGCAGACGGACATCTCTCCCCCTCCCAGGGGCTCTGTCCGGTCACCAGTCTGCCAGGTCAGAAGGTCCGTCACCTGGCCGTCGGAAACGGCACGGACTCCAAACTGTCCATCCGGCTCTACGTAGCTGAAGACTGCCGTTCCATCCTCCAGCGCCCACAGCTCCTGCACCGTGCAGGAAATGTCCGGGAGGGCTTTCTGATCCTGGCCCAAAAGGACCAAAACATATTCCGATGGGTAAACATGCTCATAGTCCTTGGCCCCGGCACAACAAGCGGTTCCCTCTCCGGTCAACGCCCCAGCCTGATACCAGCCCGGCGTCTCTGGCTCCCACTGGGCCGTGACACAGGCCTGCTCCACGTCGTAGATGCCAATCTCCCGGGTAAGGCGGTAGCTGTACATCTCCTCCTCCGCCAAATGCTTTTCCTGTATGGCAAACAGCACTTGATCCTCCCGAGTATCCAGGACGATCCACTCCCAGGTGTCCTCCAGCTCCGGGGAGAGAGGGATTTCCTGGGCCTCTAACGTGTAAGTGACAGGCTCTCTGGGCTCAGACGAAGTAGCCGCAGAGGCGGAAACATCCTCCTCGTTCAAAAGAGGCTCTGGGTTTGCGCAGCTAGCCATGAGAAAAGCCAAGAACAGCACTGTCATTCTGTAGAGTTTCTTGCGCACCACAATCACCTACTTAATTTGTGTCCAATCCCGTTGCGAAATTTGACACGCAAAATACTTTAAATCATCCTCATTTTTCTACTATAATATAATTATTATAATTATTATTTATAGTATCATTCATTTTATCTATGGAGTATGTGTACTTACATTTGAATTTGTCCCTATGGAAGACGCCAGGGTACTTTGCGCATATGCAGTGCCAGTAACATAAGAAATCACCATTTTGGCTGACGCGGGTCCACAGTAGTAAGTCGTTTCTTGTCGGTACAGCGGAGCAGATAAGTAATTGCTTGCAGAACTGCAGGGAGAGATTTTGTTCTGAAGATATTCATCAATTTTTGGGTTTGTTTCTTGGACTCTCCGAAGTCAGTCCAAATCGTTTTGACCTGGTGCGTTGGGTGTATTTTCATAGCAGCAGGGCTTCCTAACGATTCACCCAATAGTTTTCATAGCTCTTTCTGCTATTCTGCGTCACCTTCTCCTATTGGCATTAACTTCCCCGCAGAAAGCTGCTCCTATTTAGTGACAGCATACCATGCATATTCTATTATGTCAAGCAGAAAATCAAAATATTTCAGATTGATCATATGAATTCCGGGATACATGCAGAGAGAAACAGCAGCAATAAAACGGCGCAACAGGTTGTAAGCCTCCTGTTCGCGCCGTTTTTCTGCGGGGAAGCCCCATTTCTCATACAAAGCAAAAAACAGGTGCCAGACTATTGCAAAAAATAAAAAAAGATTTGCATTTGGGCGGCACATATGCTATACTCCTTTTAGAGGATGCTGATTTGCATGTTAGAATGCCCAGTTGAATTTTAGGATAGCTCTCTGCATTCCAGCAGGCCTTGAAACATGAAGGAGGTACCAGAATATGAAAACCACATTCACACGGAAAGCCCTTGCGCTGCTGCTGGCAGTGTGCATGGTGCTGTCCCTGGGGTCCACGGCTCTGGCCGCCCAGGAGCAGAGCATTCCCTTCCGGCAGGTGGAGGCGGACGTCCCCCTGGAGCGGGAGCCTGCGGACCTACCCCAGGATACGTCCTATGCACCTACCGACTTGGTTCGGGTCTCCATCGTCCTGGAGGACCGCCCCGGCCTGGAGCAGATGGAAGCGTCCAGCGGCCTGTCCACTGCCGCCCTGGCCGTCAGTCCCCAGATGCAGCAGACCCGTCAGTCCCTGGAGGCCAATCAGGCGGCCCTGGCCCGGCGGATTTCCAATCAGGTCCTCGGGGGCGAGCCCCTGGACGTGGTGTGGAACCTGACCCTGGCGGCCAATCTGATCTCCGCCAACGTCCCTTATGGCAAGGTTGAGGAAATTCAGGCCATGCCCGGGGTGAAAACCGTGGTGCTGGAGACCCGGTATGAACCGGCGGTCTACTCCCAGGGACCGGCGGACCCCAACATGTCCACCTCCGCGGAGATGATCGGTAGCAGTGCCGCCTATGCTGCCGGGCTCACCGGCGCGGGGACCCGGATTGCCGTCATCGACACCGGCACGGATACGGACCATCAGTCCTTTGACGCCGCCGCCTTTGCATACGCCCTGGCGGAGGATGCAAAAAACAGCGGCCGTACTTACGATCTGCTGGATGAGGCCGAAATCCGGGAGAAGCTGGCCCAGCTGAACATCAGCCGGAACGGCGGCCCCTCTGCTCAGGAGCTGTACGTGAACGAGAAGCTCCCCTTTGGCTACAACTACGTGGATCATGATCTGGACATCACCCACGACCACGACGACCAGGGAGAGCACGGCTCCCATGTGGCGGGCATCGCCACGGCCAACCGGTACATTCCCTCGGAAGACGGTTACACCGACGCTCTGACCGCCGTCCATGTTCAGGGTGTGGCCCCTGACGCCCAGCTGCTCACCATGAAGGTCTTCGGTAAAAACGGCGGCGCCTATGACTCGGACTACATGGCGGCCATCGAAGATGCCATCCTGCTGGGCTGCGATGCGGTGAACCTGTCCCTGGGCTCCACCAGCCCCGGCTACGCCACAAATGCCGTCTACCAGGACCTTCTGGACCGGCTGTCTGAGACCGATGTGGTGGTCTCCGTTGCGGCGGGCAATGCCGGCTCCTGGGCTGACGGCGTTTGGAATGGCCATCTGTACAGCGACGCTGTGAGCCTGGATATGGTGGGCTCCCCCGGCTCCTACACCAACGCCCTGACTGTAGCCTCTGCTGACAACGTGGGCTACACCGGCCGGTATCTCACCGTCCAGGAACGGGCTATCTTCTATACAGAAACGATCTCCCGCAATAAGCCCCTGGAAACTCTGGCCGGGCAGCCCCTGGAATATGTTCTGGTCG
>OLPW01003543.1_pt1 | contig 12070 bp, 15 predicted proteins | sample 1672161 | NCBI WGS metagenome assembly OLPW01 (sample SAMEA3136654, study PRJEB25190) | human gut metagenome
AAAATGTAATAAATTGTAATATACTTCAAATAAGCAAAGGAGGAGTATATTATGTTCTGTACTAAATGTGGAAACAAGCTTGATACTGATAGTAAATTTTGTACTAAATGTGGGAATAAGATAGATTATGCGCTTGAAAGAAGAAATAATATTATAAGTAATGAACAGATACAATCAAAAGCGCAAATACAACAATTACAAATACAACAAGCACAATTAAAGTTACAGGCCGAACAATTGAAACTACAACAAGAGCAATTTAATTCTCAAGTACGTTGTCCGAAATGCGGTTCTACATCAATATCTGCTAATAAAAAAGGATATGGAGTGGTAAAAGGTGGATTGGGTGCTGTGATTTTAGGTGGAGGAACGTTGGGAATAGGTGCACCTATAGGTGCGGCCTTAGGAAATATAGGAAGGAATAAGGTTATTTGCACTTGTATGAATTGTGGTTATAAATTTAAGCCAGGAAAGAAGAAATAAAAAAATAAAAAAATAAGATAATTAAGAGTTATAGAGAAATCTATAGCTCTTTTATTATGCCTCAAAACTTGTTCTGGGGCTAATCAGATACCAAGGGTGAATTTTCCAATAGGAGGTATAAAAATGGAAGACGAAATGAAAAAAGAAGGGGCAGATACTCAAGCTGCCACAGAGAGTAAAGCTCAAGGAAATCAAGAACAAAAAACTGAAAACAAAAATGAGGGTGAGAAAACTAAAAAACAAGTAGCTCAAAAAGGCGAAAACGGTGAAATAGTTTTCAAAAATCAAGATGAACTTGATGGATTTATAAGAAGAATGTATGCCAAAGGTGCCGAAAAGGCTGAACAAGGCGAAACATCTAAACAAGTTCAAGAAAATCAAATGCAACAAGAAGAGACAAAACAAGAAGAAAGTGTTGCTACAGTAGACTATACAGACAAGATTGCACTTGCTATGGCCAAAGCAGGAGTAGATGTTAAAAAAGTCGAAAGGGCAGCAAGACTAGTTGATGCATCTAAAATTTTAGAGAATGGAGTACTAGACTCTAAAAAACTTGAAGATGAAATCAACGCAGTAATTGCAGAATTTCCAGAGTTAAAAAATACAACTCAGGAGGAAAAAGAAGAAAAAGGTTTTAAGTTTGGAGCTACAGAAGGTAGTTCAAAACCAAGTACAAAAAAGTCTATTCCTAAGAAAAGATGGAATAGATTTAATTCATTTTAATTAAGAAAGGATGATTAATTATGGCATTAAATTATGCAGAGGTATGGTCTCCAGACCTATTAGAAATTATGGAGCAAGAATCATTAATAAGCCCATTTATAACAACAGCTGTAAAATGGTTAAGTGCTAAAACATTCCATTTTACACAAATGAGTACAAGTGGATATAAAGCACATAGTAGAAGTGGTGGATGGAATAAAGGAACTTTTACACAAGAAGATGTTCCTTTTACATTATCTCATGATAGAGACATTCAATTTCTAGTAGATAAAGCAGATGTAGACGAAACAAATCAAACAGCATCTATTAAAAATATTTCAGAAGTGTTTCATAAAACACAACAAGTACCTGAAATGGATGCATATTTCTTTTCTAAGGTTGCTGCAGAAGCACAAAAATTAGATGGATATCATAGTTCTACAGCTATAGCTACATACACAAAAGAAAATGTATATTCTAAATTAAAAGCAATGCTTAGTGCAGGAAAATTAAGAAGATATGTTGGAAAAGGGGCTTTGATTGCATATGTAAATTCAACTATTATGGATTTATTAGAGCAATGTACAGATTTTACTAGAAAAATTGAAATGACACAAATTTCAGAAGGTGGAATAGGATTAGAAACAAGAATAACAGATATTGATGGCGTAACATTAATGGAAGTTATTGATGACGAAAGATTTTATGATAAATTTGATTTTACAGATGGATTTGCTCCAGTTGCAAGCACATCTCATAAAATCAATGTATTAATAGCTTCACCTTTAACTGTAAAATGCGTTCCTAAAATATCTAGCATCTATTACTTTGCACCAGGTGCACACACAGAAGGTGATGGTTATTTATATCAAGACCGTTCATTGTCTGATACATTTGTTTTCCCAAATGGTAAAAACAATAAAATTGATTCTATTTATGTTGACGTTGATACAGCAACATATACAGCACCTGCAGATGACAATGAAGAATAAGTTGCTTAATAGGAGGTAAAATATGTCTAAAATAAGAATTGAAAAAGATAATGTTATATTATCTATCGAAGAAGAAGAATTAGCACAATATAAAGCAAGAGGATATGATAAAGTAGGGGCTACTAAAAAAGTAGCTCCTAAAGATTTAGAAAAAGAACTTTCTAAATTTAAAAAAGCTAATGAGGATTTAACCAAAAAAGTTGCCGAACTTGAAAAAAAGGCAAAATAAGAGGTGTTGCACATGATAACAGTTTATGCAACAAAAGGAGATTATGAAAAATATGGTTCTGGTTCATTAAAAGATGATGAAATAGACAAATATTTAGAATTATCTTCAATAGATATCAATAGAGCCGCATTAACAAGGATTGAAAAAAGAGGTTTTAATAATTTAACAGAGCAACAAAAAGATTTAATAATTAAAGCTACTTGCTTACAAGCTGATCATATAAAAGATGAAGGCGTTTATGATGATGATAGTATATCTAGCTATAGTATTGGTGGAGATTTGACAGTAAATGAAAAAGAATCTAGTGATATAGCTAATAAACTAAACATATCTAAATTAGCCTTTTTTTATTTAAAAAGAACAGGATTAACAAACAGAATACTATGATAAAAAAGTTAAATCCTAAGCATTTAGAAAGATTATTAAATAATAGATGTGATGTTAAATTATATCAAGAAGGCTTGTCAGAGGAAGGCGAGCCTTTAACTTCTTTAAATCTTGAAAATCAAAAATGTAGATTTGTTGAGAAAACTAAAACTGTAATAACTGTTGATGGACAAAAAGTTGAACTTGTTGGAAAAGTAATATTATTAGGAGATATAGCACCAAATATAAAGAAAGTAAGTGGTGGAGAAGTAGCAATAAATGATAGTAAATATAAAATATTCCTAGCAAGCAGGCCTCGAAATCCAGATGGCAGTGTACACCATACAACTTTGGAGTTGATGTAATATGAAAATAACTTTTAATACTAAAAATATAAATATGATAAACGAAGTTGCTAAGTTAGCATTATTAGATACAGCAGAGGCCGTAAAAACTGACTTAGTTCAAAGCCAAACAATGCCATTTGATAGTGGTGTTATGCAAAATGATAGCACATATGTTGACGATAAAAGAATAATAAAAGGCATAGCAAGACTAGTGACAGATACACCATATGCAAGAAAAGTTTACTTTGACCCAGATTTAAAAATAAAACGAGTAAAAAATCCTAATGCCAAACAATATTGGTATGAGGATTATGTTAGTGGTGAAAAGAAAAACTTGCCATTAAAATATTTTCAACAAATGCTAAAAAGGAGAATAAAATGATAGAAAGATCAAAAACTGTCAAAGTAAAAGATTATTTGAAAACCATAATAAAAGACTGTGATAAATGGTCTATTGGAAAATTGGATGAAAATCAGGAAAAAGCAATTGCTATATATTCTAATAGGAGAAATTTAGCAAAAATATCAAATTTTAAAAGTTTACAAAGTTATGGAATATTACCAATTACATTGTTATTGAAATGGACGAAAAATTATAATACGGCCGAAACAAAGGCTAATGATATTTACGAGTTACTAGATTGTAGCTCTTTTTTTATTGATGATTACAGATGTAATATCAATTGTTTATATGATGGACCTATTGATTTAGGTTCAGACGAAAACGGAGTTTATAAGTTCAGTATTGAACTAAATTTATTATATAGAAAGGGTGAAAAATAATGCCAGGAACAACAAAAACAGGAGTATATCCAGTGTATGAGAACCAATTCAAAGTTGGTACTGCAAAAGAATCTTTAAATACAATAGCAGATATGGCTACATTTAGTGTTGCTTTAGATAATGGAGTTGAAGAATGGAATCCATTCGACCAAAAAGGATGGGTTAGACGTTTAATGACATCTAAATCTGTTACAATTAGTATTTCTGGAAAACGTAATTATGGAGATGAAGGAAATGATTTTGTAGCAGGGATGGCTCTAAAAAATGGTAGAGATGCAGAAGGATGCCTAGAATGGACTTTTCCAGACGGTGCAACTTTAGTATTTGAAAATGCAATATTTAATGTTACAAACTGGGGTGGTGGAGACAGTACAAATGTTATTCCACTTGAGTTTGATGTTATGAGTAACGGAAAACCAACTTATACAGAAGCAACTGAACAAACATCATTACAAAATGAAAATAGTCAAGCTAGTGGACAAGATACTTAATCACAAGGAAATAATTAATGATTTTAGGGACTTTATGTCCCTTTGTTTTTTTATAAATTTTAGGAGGTAAATTATGAATTTAAATATAACAGACAAGTTAGGAATAGAAAAACAAGAAATAACTATAGCAGAAGGAAAAACATATACAGTTAATTGCGGAGCTAAAACAATGATAAAGGCTCAAGAAACCTTTAAAAAAGACAATTCTTTTGAAGGTATGTTTGATGTAATTGAATTGCTTTTAGGAAAGAAAGCAAGAAAAGATATATATGATATGGATCTAACAGTAAAACAATTACAAACAGTTATTATAGCAATAATGGCACAAGTTAATGAAATTTCATACGAGGAAATGGAAGAACGATTTCAAAAATCAATCAAATAATGAAGCTTGGTATGATTTTGAAGAGGATTGGGAGTTAATAGCTTCTAGTCTAAAGACACAATATGGATACAGCATCAGAAAAGAAATTGAGAATATGAGTTGGGCAGAATTAAGTAGTGACATTTCAGGCCTTATGGGAGATACACCTTTAGGAAATATAGTACAAATTAGAAGTGAAGACGATAGAGAAAGATTAAAAAGCTTTACACAAGAACAAAAAAATATAAGGTGGAAATATAGGATGAAAATGGCCGAAAATGTGGACCAAGAAGAGTTTAAGAAAGTTATTACTGATTTGCAAAAAGCATTTAAAGAAATGGCTGGTGATAACAAATGAAAGAAATAAGATGCCCAAAATGTAATCAACTTTTATTAAAAGCTGATTTTTGTATTGGAGAAATAAAATGTACAAGATGTAAGAAAATAGTAAAAATAGATATGAAAAAAGACAGAGTGAGCAACACGACTAGAAATAGTGAGTAGTTAGCCAATACCTGCAATTCTAAAATTTATAAAAAAGTAAAGGGAGGAAAAGCAGGTATGAGCACAAATGTAGGAGCAGTAGATTTTGAGTTATTATTAAATTCAAATCCGTTTAATAAAGGAATAAAAACTGCTGGAAGTACAATACAAAAAAGTGGAATAGAAAACTCATTAAAAAGTATAGGGAAAGTTGCTTTAGCTGCTTTTTCAGTTAAAGCAGTTGTTGATTTTACAAAAAGCTGCTTAGAATTAGGTTCTAATTTAGCAGAAGTACAAAACGTTGTAGATGTTACTTTTGGAAATCTAAATGGAGAAGTAGATAAATTTGCACAGAATGCAATAGAACAATTTGGGTTAGGACAAACTGTTACCAAAAAGTATGTAGGTACATTTGGAGCAATGGCAAAAGCATTTGATTTTAATAATCAAGCGGCCTTAGAAATGTCTGAAACGTTGACAGGTTTAGTTGGAGATGTAGCTTCTTTTTACAACTTAAGTTCAGACGAAGCCTTTACAAAATTAAAATCTGTATTTACAGGTGAAACTGAAACACTAAAAGATTTAGGAATTGTAATGACACAAACGGCACTAGACCAATATGCTATGGCAAATGGTTTTGGCAAAACTACAAGTAAAATGACTGAACAAGAAAAAACTGCTTTAAGGTATCAATTTGTTTTAGATAAGTTAAGTCTAGCACAAGGAGATTTTGCAAGGACAAGCGATAGTTGGGCTAACCAAACAAGAGTATTAAGCTTAAGATTTGATGAATTAAAAGCAACTTTAGGACAAGGATTTATAAACTTGTTTACACCTATTGTGCAAGGGATAAATTGGGTAATAAGTAAATTACAAGTTCTTGCAGATGCATTTAAATCTTTTACAGAATTTATTACAGGTAAAAAATCTGATAATTCTAGTGGGATTGGAAGTATAGCAACAGATTTATCGAGTGTAACAGATTCTGCAGATACAGCATCAAATGCAGTTTCAGAAATAGGTAGTAGTGCAAAAAAAGCAGCTAAGGATATGAAAAACTTAGCTTCTTTTGATACAGCACAAATTTTAAAAAGTGATTCTGAGAGTGAGTCATCTGGAAGTGGATTAGTAGATGGCTCTGAGGGATTAGATTTTGGAAATTCTTTAACTGATACAATCGAAAAGGCTGATTCAGAAATGAATAGCTTTATGAAAAAAGCATATGAATTAGTTAATATATTTAAACAAGGATTTTCTCAGGGATTTGGAGATTTTGATTTTAGCAGTATTACAGATTCGATAGAAGGGATAAAAAATAATTTAATAGATATTTTTACATCACCTGAAGTTTTAAATGCAGCAAATAACTGGTTCAATACTGTTGCATTAAATTTAGGAAGAGTAGTAGGTAGTATTGCTAGCATTGGGGCAACAATAGCAGATAATTTACTAGGTGGAATAAACTTGTTTTTAGAACAAAACGAACAAAGTTTACAAGACCACTTAGTTAAATTATTTGATATTTCTAGTAGAAGTGGTGAGTTGTCTGGGAAATTATGGATTACAATTGCTGATATATTTACTGTATTTAGAGGAGATACAGCTAAACAAATAACGGCAGATATAATAGCAATTTTTACAGAAGCTATATTAGGTGTAATAGAGGTATCGAATACTTTATTTGAAGATTTACGATACATAATTTTACAACCTTTTATAGAAAATAAGGATTTAATAAAAGAAACTTTACAAGGAATGCTAGAACCAATATCTAGCGTATTAGGAACCATTAAGCAAGGGATACAAGATACTTTTAAAAAATTTTGGGAAGTATATGATACTTATATAGCTCCAGCAGTGGAAAATATAAAGAGTGGCTTTAGTAGTATTCTAAATACTATATTAACGGTATGGAATGAGAATTTAAAGCCTATTTTTGATGAATGGGCTACTAAATTTGATACATTATGGAAAGAACATTTACAACCTACAGTAAATGCCTTTTTAGAATTTATAGGAAAATTAATTAATGGAATAAGCGAGCTTTGGAATACATATATGGTTCCATTTATAAATTGGATTGTTGAGACTATAGTACCAATATTATCTCCAATATTTGAAACAATAGGAAATGTTTTTATGAATGTGTGGGGAATAATAACTGATGTAGTTGGCGGTATTTGGAATGTCCTTAGTGGATTAATTGATTTTATAGTTGGTATTTTTACAGGAGATTGGGATAAAGCTTGGCAAGGTATTCAAGAGATATTTACAGGCATTTGGAACGCAATTAAAGGCGTATTTGAAGGTGTCTGGAATAGTATTAAAGATATATTTTCTGGTGTAATAGATTGGCTAAAAAATGGATTAAGTTCGTGGGGACAAACAATATCTAGTATTTGGAATAATATATGGAATGGTATAAGTAATTTCGTATTTAATATATGGAATGGTATAAAAACAGGAATTGTAAATGTAATAAATGGGATAAAGAATACTATTTCAAATGTTTTAAATACAATAAGTTCTATTTGGAGTAATATCTGGAATGGTATGAAAAATACAGTAACTAATATATTTAATGGTATTTGGAACGCTATTAAAGGTGTTATAAATGGTATTTTAGGCGGCATAGAGAGCATGGCTAATGGTGTAATAAATGGAATAAATACTATAATTAGAGCTTTGAATAGGTTAAGCTTTGATATTCCAGATTGGGTGCCTATTTTTGGTGGGAATAGATTTGGATTTAATATACCGCAGCTAAGTAGAGTTTCATTGCCACGTTTGGCAGAAGGCGGTTATGTAAAAGCAAATACACCTCAACTAGCGATGATAGGTGATAATAGACATCAAGGAGAAATTTTTGCTCCAGAAGATAAGTTAGAAGAGATATACAGAAAAGTGTTGAAAGAGCAAGGAATAGGTAACAACGATAAGGTAATAGAACTGCTAAAAATGATTATAGAATTATTAAGAAATATAGACCTTAATCCTGAACTGATAGTTGATGGATATAGATTAAACAGAGTGTTAGAAAAGATAAAAAATAAAAAGAATTTTGCAACGAATGGAGGCTAAAAGATGTATGAATCAAAATTAATAGTAAATAACACTCAAGTGCCAGGCATAGTAAAATTAACACCTGGTCCAGAGCCTCTATGGGGAGATGGAACAGGAAGAAACACACTTGATGGACACTATTCGGGAACATTTATAGGTTATTTTACTACATTAGAAATTGAGTTTGGAATAGTAACAGATGAAGAATTTAATTTAATAAAAAAATTACTGGAACATCCTTTTTTAGAGGGTGTTCAATTTTCTTTAGAAAAGGATATGGAAAATTATAATCAAGGACAACTATATAGTGAGGATTTTTATAATGGCCAAGCTATAAAATCCAGTCCTTTACCATGTGGAGGATACTGGGAGGGATTTACTATAACTTTAACTGCTATAGATAGGAGGCCACAGTTAACATGATAGGTGTAAGTAATGGATTTAAAACAAGAACTAAAAAAATAAAACAGCAAAATATTAAATTAGGTATAATTGATGGCGAATTAACAGTTAAAGAAGTACATTTTATGACAGTTAAAGAATTTAACGCTCTACCTGTTTGGATGTTAAGAAAAAGGCAAGAAGTAATAGCAAAAGAGTTGAAATATAGTTTTGAAGGAAATTTGTTTAAGACTATAATGAAACGAATTGATATTACTGTAAAAAATGCAGGAGAATTAAAAGATAAAAATGTTAAATTTCAATATGGAATATATGTAAATAATGATTTTGAATATATTGATTTAGGTGATTATTACATAAAAGATGTAGAAGATAACAAAGGAAAAACAGAGCTAGTTGTAACTGGATATGATAAAATGATACATTTCATGAAAATTTTTAAGCAATCTGAATTACAATTAACATATCCTTGCACGATGCTAACATTAATACAGAAAATGTGTGAAGTTTGTGGGGTTGAACTATATTCCACAGACTTTTTTAATGCAGATTTAAATGTTAATGAAGATTATTTTACGGCTCAAGAATTGACATATAGAGACGTACTAGAAAAAGTCGCAGAATCAACTGTAACAACGATTTTTATAAAAGATAATAAATTATATTTGCACAAATTAGAGGATAGTCCTGTTCAAAAATTAGACTCAAGTTATTTAACTGGGTTAACAGTTAAAGAAAAATTTGGCCCAGTTAATGCACTGGTACTTGGACGAGGAGACGTAGAAGATAATGTCGAAACTAAAGATGATATAAGCATTGCTCAAAATGGTAGATGTGAAATAAGATTTGACGAAAACGAATTTGTTGAATATCAAAGAGAGCAAGTAATAGATGAAATGTTTGAACAGATAAAAGGGCTAGAATATTATGCTTTTGAAGGTTCAGATGTGGGAGTTATGTGGTTAGAACCTTGCGATTTGATAGAAGTAGAAGATAATGAGAAAAGTACATATAAAACTATATACTTATCCGCAAACATAACAATAAATACTGGAATAAGTAGCGATATAGAAGCAGGTGTCCCTGAAGAGACTAATACAGAATATAAAGTTACTACTAAAGAAGAAAAGAAAACTTTAAAAGTAGAAAGGTTAGCAAAAAAGAATGAAGGAAAAATACAAGATTTAGTACAAGAAACAACTAAGCAAGGAAAAAAAATAACAGAAGTAGAGCAAACAGTTGAGGGTATTACACAAACAGTAAGCGAGACAAAGGAAAACCTAGAACAAAACTATTATACAAAAACAGAGACAAATTCTCAAATTGACCAAAAAGCAGATAGCATAACACAATCTGTTTCTAAAACTTATTCTACAAAAGAAGAGACGGATGCAAAGCTAGAAGATTATACTAAAACTGAAGAATTTGGCACTACAATTGAACAAAATTGGGAACATGTTAAAGTAGCTTGGAACACAATCTCTGAATTTATACAAATGGAAGTCCTTAATGATAACGCAAGTATTGCTATAAGAGATGATGCTAAAAGTTTACTAATGTCCCTTGATAAAGCTGGTCAACATTTTTTTGAAAATAATAAAAACTTTGCCGATATGGGTATAACAACTGTTAAAGATGGGGATTATAAAGGTCTTATGTTTGTACTAAAAGGTGAGAATAGTGGCACAGAAATAGTTCCTACTAATAATTTTATGGGATTTGGCTATAAAGCTACAGTCGATGGCAAGGAGATTGTCACACCTTTTCTATATTTTGGAAGAGCTACAGCGAGTGACGAAAATAAGCTACATGTAGTGGGGGATTCTGAATTTCAAGGCAGCATAAGTGTAATAGGTGGGATAGAATTGGGGATAAATTATCTTAAATTTGACGTAAGTTTTAATTTAATAGATTCTAATTATACCCAAGTTTTTTCTGTTTACACAAACAATGAAGGAACTTATACTATGGATTTGGGAATGAACAAATTAGTTGCAGACAATGTTATAAATTCCCCTACAACTATGCACATAATTTCCGATGATTATCTTGCTAGCTTTCTTAATAAGGATGGTACGCAATTAACATTATACAAAGAAAGTTCTGACAAAAGGTTAAAGAAAAATATTAAAGAAACAACTAAAAAAGCATTAGACTATATAAAGCAGATAAAACATTTTACATATACATGGAAAAATAGCGATGAAAAAGTTGATATTGGTTATATAGCACAAGAGCTTGAAAAAGTTAATAAAAATTTTATAAGAAAACGTATATATAAGACACAAGAAGGAAAAGAAGACTATGATATACAAATTAATACTACTAATCTTTTAGCATTAGTAACAAAATCTATCCAAGAGCAGCAAAATGAAATAGAAGCCTTAAAAAAAGAGATAGAAATTTTAAAAAGGGGTGAAAAAAATGAGTAAATTAACTAATTTTTTAAAACTATTTGAATGGGATACCTCTAACAATGAAGATTTAAATTCTAATTTTAATATAGATAAAGCATTAAATGAAAACTTTGATAAAATAGATAACTTTGCATCAAATTGTAAAAATAATTCAGCAAACGCAATAAAGCAAGAGCTTACTAAGGCTAAAGAGGCACAAATAAACAGCACAGGAGCTAATCTGCAAAATGTACAGTTTTTTGGAGAAAGTGTGCAAAAAACTAGAGAGGGGTATAATTATTTTAATACTAAAAGAAATGTAGGAACAAGTACAAATACACAGGTAACAATTCTAGATAATAATAACATAAAAGTAACAACCACCCAAGAAGAAAACTGGAAAAGTACAAGCTTTTTACTAGATAATTTAGAACCAAATACAGATTATTTTCTAAAAGCCAACATAGAAAATAGTAATAGTTTAATAACAAACAATTATTGTGTAATAAGTAATTATACAACAGGAACACAACTAAAAGCAGGTTATGAGTTAGAAACAGGAATAACATTTAACACTGGAGTTTTAGAGGAAGGGCAAAGTATACAAATAGCATTTTCTGTAACAAGTGCTACAGCAGCAATAAATACAGCTATATTTTCCAACATTTTTCTAGTTAAAAATGTAGACAAAGAAAAAGAATACGAAGATTTTGGAGCTATGCCTAGCATAGATTATCCAAGCCCTATAAGTTCTATTACAAATATAGATTATAAAGCGACAGGAAAAAATATTTTTGATGGCGAAATGGAACTTGGAAGTATTAATTGGCAAAATGGTGAATTTGAAGATAATACGAATTGTATAAGAAGTAAAAATTATATAGATGTCACAGCTGGTGAATATTATGCTTTTAGCAATAGCAGAAATTATACACACAATGTTTATTGTTATAACAAGAACAAGCAATT
>OLPW01003546.1_pt1 | contig 12064 bp, 10 predicted proteins | sample 1672161 | NCBI WGS metagenome assembly OLPW01 (sample SAMEA3136654, study PRJEB25190) | human gut metagenome
ACGAACGCTACGATATCAACATCAGTGTCGATTATCTCGGCAACAGATCCGTTGATGAAACGATCTCAACCCTTATGCATGAGATGGCTCACCTCTACAACCTTCAGAACGGGATCAAGGATACAACCAGAGCCGGACTATACCACAACAAGAAATTCAAGGAAACCGCAGAAGCTCACGGACTGCACATAGAATACAGCGAGCACATCGGCTGGAGCTTGACGAACTTACCGGAGGAAACCAGAGCATGGATCAAGGAGAACATCAACATAAAGGACATCAGGATCTACAAGCGTATAGCCGAAAAGGATTCCGGCAAAGAAACCAAGCCTAAGCAGAGCATGAGAAAACTCATCTGCCCGAACTGCGGAGCGATCGCGAGAGTTACAAGCCCTGATACCCTGCTAATCTGTGGATCATGCTACAATGAGGAAGCAAAAGTTTTCTACTTACAAGAAGAATTTTGAAAGTTAACTTTCAAAATGGAAAGGATATACATGCCGAAGTCCTTGAAAATATAATACCAGAACACAGGAGCAGTGCGCAAGGCTGCAAATATCGCACGTAACATGATGATTTAAGTTTAACAGGTAATAAAACACCCAATAACACAGATTTCCTGTATTTTGTTAAACTTGCTACTTGCATTATAATGATGTTTGTGATATAATTAAAAAGTATGTGAGTCAAGATATCGTTTCACTGGATTGTAATCTTGCATATAATAAAAAGAAAACCATTTCTTTTGTGTCTGGTATCCAAAATGTAGATGGACAGGTTGAAAGTTTTTGTTTATAAAATTGGATTAAACCTATTGGCACAATATGTTTTGTATGTTATAATCTATGCATACCGAGAACAAGTCAGTTTATCGTATCTGACCTTTCCGTGGCATACAAGACAATTAATATATACGGAGTGATGTTGTGGACTGGTCATTTATTCAGAAATTTACACCGATGTACGTTGAAGCCGCATGGCTGACGTTAGTTATCGGAGTTCTTGGTATAGTGCTTTCGATTGCAATTGGACTGATATGCGCTTGGGTTAAATACTACAAAGTGCCTGTCGCAAGACAGATCGTTGCTGTTTATATTGAGCTCTCCCGAAACACACCCCTAATCGTGCAGTTGTTTTTCCTTTATTTCGGTCTCCCGAAAGCGGGTATACTTCTGTCAAGCGAAGCGTGCGGTGTTATCGGTCTGGCTTTCCTGGGCGGAAGCTACATGGCAGAAAGCTTCCTAAGCGGTCTCAAGTCAGTTAACGATGTCCAGCTTGAAAGCGCCGAAAGCCTGGGACTTCACAGATGGCAGATCATGCGGTACATAGTTCTTCCGCAGGCTGCTTCAGTCTCTATCCCCGCTCTGGCGGCAAATGTTATCTTCCTTCTCAAGGAAACCAGCGTTTTCAGCGCGGTTTCTCTTGCAGACCTTATGTATGTTGCAAAGGACCTTATCGGAATGTACTACAACACAGGAGAAGCGCTGACGATGCTCGTTGCCGCTTACCTTGTAATAATCCTCCCGATATCCATTGTTTTCAGCATTTTAGAGAGGAGGGTTCGCCGTGCAGGGAATTGAAGTCCTTTTCATGGGCAATAATATGCTGCGCCTGTGGGGTGGTCTCTGGGTAACTCTGAGACTTTCGCTCATCTCTATAGCTTTATCCCTTGTTATCGGAGTTTTTGTCGGAGCGCTGATGCTTGTCAAGAATCCGGTAGTTAAGGTAATATGCCGCGTATATATAGAGATCGTCAGGATCATGCCCCAGCTCGTCTGGCTGTTCATTATATTCTTCGGCATAACGAAGTTGACCAAAATAAACCTGAGCGGCGATACTGCGGCAGTCATTATGCTTACTATATGGGGAGCTTCCGAGGTAGGTGACCTTGTTCGCTCAGCATTTCAGTCTATCCCCTCTCATCAGTTTGAATCCGGGCTGTCGCTCGGACTCAGCAGACCTCAGCTTTATTTCTACGTCATATTTCCGCAGGCTCTCAGAGGTTTGGTTCCCGACATTATAAATCTTTCAACCCGTATGATCAAGACCACCGCGCTGGTTTCGCTCATCGGCGTTACGGAAGTGCTGAAAGTCGGAAAGCAGATCATTGACGCCAACCGTTTCGAATTCCCGAATGCGGCTTTGTGGGTTTACGCAGCAATATTCCTGATGTACTTTATAATTTGTTTTCCGCTTTCATTGCTATCAAGAAAGCTGACCAAAAGGAGGGGTGAATAACATGGCTGAACACATTATTGACATAGATCATATCACAAAACGATTCGGCGACAACACGATCATCAATGATCTTTCACTCAGCGTTGAACAGGGAGAAGTGCTTGTTCTGGTTGGCCCTTCCGGCTGCGGAAAAAGTACCCTGCTCCGCTGTATAAATGGTCTGGAACCAATCCAGGGTGGCTTGATCAAACTACACGGTGAACCGGTGGAACACGGCAAGCCAAGCCTTTACAAAGTGCGCCAGAAGATCGGAATGGTATTCCAGAGCTACGACCTTTTCCCTCATATGACCGTGATGAAGAATATAACGCTTGCTCCGCTCAAGGTGCAGAACCGAAGCAGGGACGAAGTGACCGAAAAGGCTATGGCGCTGCTGAAGCGCGTTGGACTTGACGGCAAAGCTGACTCTTACCCTTCGGAGCTTTCCGGCGGACAGAAACAGCGCGTCGCGATCGTGAGAAGCCTCATCATGAATCCGGATATCATGCTGCTTGATGAGATCACAGCCGCTCTTGACCCGGAAATGGTGCACGAGGTTCTTAACGTCGTTCTCGACCTCGCAAAGGGCAGCGAGACGAACTCCGGCGGAACTACCATGATGATAGTAACGCATGAGATGGCGTTTGCCGAGGCAGTCGCAGACCGCGTGGTATTCCTGGACGGCGGTGTTATCGTTGAGGAGGATACTCCGCAGGAGTTCTTCCATCACCCTAAAACCGAGAGAGCGCAGCGATTCCTACAGACGTTCACCTATTCAAGATAATGTGTAATCCAGTTTGCGCAGTTTTTGAATAGGTAAACATATAAAACATAACAAAAGGAACAATTGGAGGACTAAGCTATGAACACATTCAAGAAAATAGCATCTGTATTTGCTGCGGCAGCTATGGCGCTGTCCCTTGCAGCATGCTCTAACAGCAACGGATCTTCTGCCGCTTCCGACAGCACCGATGATTCTTCTGCTGCCAGCGGATCTTACAGAACTGTTGATCAGATCAAGGAGAGCGGCGAGATCACTATCGGCGTTTTCTCTGATAAGAACCCATTTGGCTACGTTGACAACGACGGCAAATTCCAGGGCTACGATGTTTATTTTGCAGACCGTATCGCAAAGGATCTCGGCGTTGAGCTGAAGCTCGTTCCCGTTGAGGCTGCAAGCCGTGTAGAGTTCCTCGAGACTGCAAAGGTTGATATAATCCTCGCAAACTTCACCGTTACCGATGAGCGCAAGGAAAAGGTTGACTTCGCACTCCCCTATATGAAAGTCGCTCTTGGCGTTGTTTCCCCTGATTCCGCTATAATCACCGACGCTGAGCAGCTTAACGGCAAGACTCTTATCGTAGTAAAGGGAACAACCGCTGAAAGCTACTTCACCGAGAATTATCCTGATGTGAAGCTCCAGAAGTACGACGAGTACAACGAGGCATACTCTGCTCTTCAGGACGGCCGCGGCGACGCATTCTCCACTGATAATACCGAGGTTCTCGCATGGTCAATGAACAACCCTGGCTTCACAGTAGGCGTTGAGTCCCTGGGCAGCACTGACGCTATCGCTCCAGCTGTAACTAAGGGCAATGAAACCCTTCTGAACTGGATCAATGACGAGATCACCGCTCTTGCAGACGAGCAGTTCTTCCACGCTGACTACGATGCGACTCTCGCTTCCGTTTACGGCGACAATGTTGATAAGGACAGCCTTGTCGTTGAAGGCGGCGTAATGTAATTACTAACTGAATAGGTTCTGGGAACTCCGCTGGGTGTAATGCTCGGCGGAGTTTTTTATCTATAGTATATTATTAAACGCTATTTTATTATTTACGGTTGACTTTATACCTCATTTGATGTATAATAATATTAGGATTTGGGAGGTATGATATGAAAGTAAAATGCGATTATTGCGGCAGTTTTATTGAAGATACAGACGAGACTTGTCCCAACTGCGGAGCTGTAAACTCACATCTGATGAGGAGCGCTGACGGAGTTCCCAAAACCATTGAGGAACTAAAAGCATTTGCAAAGGCGAAAAATCTCCCGCTTGAGGAAATGCGCTTCTTTATTGGAATCGACTACAAAGAGCCGAAAGCGTTTGGCATATACGAGGATTCTGACGGTAACTTCATTGTATACAAAAATAAAGGCGACGGTACCCGTGCAGAGCGTTATCGAGGCAAAGACGAAGCCTACGCGGTAAATGAGATCTACCAGAAGATGAAAACGGAGGTTCAGATACGCCGGGAAAAAAACGGCGCTTCCAGAACGGATGCGAGTAAAAAGGAAGAAACCGAATTCGGGGCGTTTCTCTATTATCTGAAGAAGTTGCTAAAGCCGCTTATTCCCGCTATCATCTTAGTTGTTGTTGGCGTCATATGCTTATGTATATCGAACAAAATGCCGGACAATGGCTACTATAATTATAATGGCTCTTATTATTACTGCCTGGGTTCTGACTGGTACAGATATGGCGACGGCTACTGGTACAGCACATCTGTTGACGATGAGCTGTCAAGGAACTACAGCAGCTACTATGATGGAACGGAATACGAAAACGGCTACGGTTACACTGATTTTGAGGACACCGATTATTACTCAAGCTACTTGGAAAGCAGCTCCAGTTACAACGATGACTGGGACGGTGACAACGGCGGCGACTGGGATTACGGCGGAAACTGGGACGCCGGTGATACCAACTGGGACACCGACTGGTAATTAACAAAATATTGGTGGGCTGGGATTCTCAGCCCACTTGTACATTTTTATCTTCCCATTTGGAAATACTATTCTAAACTATCATTTCACTCAAGTTTCAGGAATTATTTCTGAAATTCTATTGACAAATCGGACATAATGTGATATAATCCTAGTAGTTCGATAGGATATGTAAGATAACACTACCTGAACAAGAAATTAAAAGAAAGAATGGTGATTCCATGACTACAATATACGCTGATAACGCCGCAACAACAAAGCTCAGCAAAACGGCGCTTGAAGCGATGATGCCGTATCTTACTGACAATTACGGTAACCCGTCTTCCCTGCACACAGTCGGACAGAATGCCGCCGAGGCTCTTTTTAAGGCTCGCAAGACCGTTGCCGACTGCATAGGCGCTGATCCTAAGGAGATCATCTTCACTGGAGGAGGAAGCGAGGCTGACAATCAGGCTCTGCTGACCGCCGCTGAAATCGGCGCACGTAAGGGAAAGAAGCATATTATTTCCGATGTTATCGAGCATCACGCAATTCTTCATACATGTGAATATCTGGAAAAAGAAAGAGGAGCAAAGATCACATATCTTGATGTGGATGAGAATGGAGTTGTCCGTCTGGATGAACTGGAAAAAGCAATCACACCGGAAACCATCCTTATTTCTGTAATGTTTGCAAACAACGAGATCGGAACCATTCAGCCAATCAAAGAAATTGGACGTATTGCCAAAGAACATGGCATCCTGTTCCATACAGATGCAGTTCAGGCATTTGGCCAGGTACCGATCGATGTGGATGAATACAACATTGATATGCTGAGCTCCAGTGGACACAAGATTAATGGACCGAAAGGAATCGGCTTCCTTTATATTCGTAAAGGTGTCAAGATCAGGTCCTTTGTACATGGAGGCGCACAGGAACGTAAACGTCGTGCAGGTACAGAGAATGTTCCTGGAATCGTTGGATATGGTGCAGCAGCAGAACGTGCAGTAAGAACTATGAAAGAACGTACTGCTAAGGAAATCGAGCTGAGAGATTACCTGATCAATCGCCTGACTACTGAGATTCCATATTCCAGACTGAATGGTGACAAAGTAAGACGTCTTCCGAACAATGTAAACGTAAGTTTCCAGTTCATTGAAGGAGAATCTATGCTTCTGATGCTTGACCAGAACGGCATCTGCGGTTCCAGTGGATCTGCATGCACATCAGGTTCTCTGGATCCGTCTCATGTACTTCTTGCGATCGGTGTACCGCATGAGGTTGCACATGGCTCTCTGAGACTTACTTTAAGCGATGAGACAACAAAAGAAGATCTTGATTTTACAGTAGATAAACTGAAAGAAATTGTACAGTATCTGAGAAGTATGTCTCCATTATATGAAGATTTTATCAAGAAACATCAGCAGTAATAAATAAAAGTGTTTATCAAGGGCAGACGATGATAGACCGAAGAAAATAAGAAGAAAATAAATTGAATCCCCAGCCTGTCGCCGCGGCCGATTGCCGCGAACGCGCCGTGCTGGTCGCCGTCATCCGCGACAACCAGGACCCGCGCCAGACCGAGGAGTTTCTCGATGAACTGGAGTTTCTGGCCGAGACGGCCGACATCTGTTCGGTGAAACGTTTCACCCAGCGGCTGCCGCAGCCTTCGTCGCGCATCTACGTCGGTCCCGGCAAACTGGAGGAGATCGCCGCGTATTGCCGGGAGCATGAAATCGACGTGGTGATCTTCGACGACGAACTGACTCCCTCGCAGACGCGCAACATCGAAAAGGAGATGCCCTGCCGTCTGCTGGACCGCACGCGTCTGATCCTCGACATCTTCATGTCGCGTGCCCGGACGGCTTACGCCAAGACGCAGGTGCAGCTGGCCAATTACGAATACATGCTGCCCCGGCTGTCGGGCCTATGGACCCACCTCGAACGCCAGAGGGGCGGCACGGGAACCCGCGGCGGCGCCGGAGAGCGCGAAATCGAGACCGACCGCCGCATCATCCGCAACCGCATCGCCAAACTGAAGGAGGACCTCAAGAAGATCGACCGCCAGATGGCCGTGCAGCGTTCGAACCGCGGCGCAATGGTCCGCGTGGCGTTGGTCGGCTATACCAACGTGGGCAAATCGACGCTGATGAACCTGATTTCGAAAAGCGAGGTTTTCGCCGAGAACAAGCTCTTCGCCACGCTCGACACCACGGTCCGCAAGGTGGTTTTCGACAATCTGCCCTTCCTGCTTTCGGACACGGTGGGCTTTATCCGCAAACTGCCCACGGAACTGATCGAGTCGTTCAAATCGACGCTGGACGAGGTTCGCGAAGCCGATCTGCTGGTTCATGTGGTGGACATCTCGCACCCGCAGTTCGAGGAGCAGATCGCCGTGGTGAAGCAGACCCTGCAGGAGATCGGCGCGGGCGACAAACCCGTCTATCTGGTTTTCAACAAGGTCGACGCCTATACTTATATCGAGAAGGAGGAGGACGACCTGACGCCCGCCACGCGCGAGAACCTCTCGCTGGAGGAGCTTAAAAAGAGCTGGATCGCACGGGCCAACACGCCCTGCATCTTCCTCTCGGCGCTGGCGAAGACCAATCTGGAAAAATTCCGCTCGGATCTGTACGGCATGGTGCGCGAGATTCACGCCGGGCGTTATCCGTTCAACAATTTCCTCTACTGACAACCAACCAAACCCACTCAACCATGACGTTGCATATCCTCTCCCAGCAGAACACCGTTCTCAACAAATTCATCGCAGAAATCCGCGACAAGCGGATTCAGCGGGATTCGATGCGTTTCCGCCGCAACATGGAGCGCATCGGCGAGATCACGGCCTACGAAATATCGAAAGCGTTCAGCTACAAACCGTGCGTTGTCGAGACGCCGCTGGGTGAAGCCACCGTCGAGATGATCGACGAGCAGATCGTGGTGGCGACGATTCTCCGTGCGGGACTTCCCTATCATCAGGGGTTTCTCAACTACTTCGACGACGCCCAGAACGCCTTCGTCTCGGCCTATCGCAAGAGCACCAAGGACGGCAAGTTCACCGTGAAGGTCGAGTACATCTCGTGCGGAAGCCTCGAAGGCAAGACATTGCTGCTGGTCGACCCGATGCTGGCCACCGGATCGTCGCTCGTGCTGACCTACAACGCCTTGTGCGAGAAGGGCGGTACGCCGGCCCATACCCATGTCGCCGCGGTCGTCGCCAGCGAGCAGGGGCTTGACTATGCCATGAAGAACATGCCGCGGCAGACCACCACGATCTGGACGGCTGTCGTCGACGAGGAGCTGACTTCGCGCTCCTACATTGTTCCCGGCATCGGAGATGCGGGAGATCTGGCCTACGGCGAAAAAATATAGTTTTTCGGTTTTATGCGGCTATTTCCGCACATCCCTTGCGCGTGACGATTGGGGCGTACTTCGGCACTGCCCATCCGTCCCGTGCGGCGCGATGCCCGAAACCACCCTGTCTGAAATCAAAAAATAGGAGTAAGTAATGCGCCGAAAACTCGCTTTCCTCGTTGCCGTGTTCTGTGCGACCGTCCTCGCGATGGCCGTGCAGAAACCCGTCTTTATGGCGTGGTATGCCGCAGAGGCGGCCGGGGCGGGTTTCGGGGGCTGGATGGAGGTGCTGTGGCACGGGCTGACGCTCGACATGACCGTCGCGGGTTATGTCACCGCGCTGCCTCTCCTGGCCGTGCTTCTCTCGCTGTGGGTGCGTATCCCGGAACGGGTGTGGCGGGGCGTGCTGACAGCCTATTTTGCGCTGATCGCCGTGGTGACGGCCGTGATCTTCGCCGTCGACGTCGCGCTGTACGAGCATTGGGGGTTCCGCATTGATGCGACGGTGCTGATCTACCTCTCCGATCCCGAGGAGGCGATGGCGAGCGTCGATTTCTGGCTCGGCGTGCGGCAGACGCTGCTGGCCGCCGCGTATGCCGCGCTGATGCTCTGGGCCTACTGTCGCATCCTGCGCATTTTCGACGGACGTCCCGTCGGCTGGCGGCTGGCCCTGCCCGGAAGTCTCGTCGTCGTCGTGCTCGCGGGATTCCACTTCCTGGCGATCCGCGGCGGGCTGGGGGCCTCGGTGGCCAATGTTTCGAAGGTCTATTTCAGCCCCGTGCCGTTTCTGAACCATGCGGCCACGAACCCCGTTTTCTCGTTCCTGTCCAGTCTCGGCGACCGTGCCGACTATGCCGGCGAATACCCCTTCTTCGACGAAGAGACGCGGGCCGCGAAGTTCGACGCCCTGCGGGGCAACGGTCCGGCAGCGGGTCCCACCGAGCGGGTGCTCGACACGCTGCGGCCCAATGTGGTGATCGTCATTCTGGAGAGCTTCGCCCGGACGGTGATGGACGCCGAGGTCGACGGAGAACCCGTCATGCCCAACATGCAGCGGCTGAAACGCGAGGGCGTCTGGTTCGAGAATTTCTTCGCCAATTCGTTCCGCACCGACCGCGGCGAGGTGGCGATTTTGAGCGGATTCCCGGCGCAGACGCGCATGTCGATTATGAAACTCCCGGCCAAGAGCCGCAACCTGCCCTCGGTGGCGCGTTCGCTCGCGGGAGAGGGGTATAAGACGAGTTTCGCCTACGGCGGCGACCTCAATTTCACCAACCAGGCCTCCTACATGTACGCCACGGGATGGCAGGAGCTGATCTGGCAGAAGGACCTGCGCTTCGACGCCCCGGCTTCGGACTGGGGCTACGACGATCGGCTGATGTGCGACTGGTTCGCCGACCGCGTGATCGCGTTGAGCGAATCCCGCGAGCCGTTTCTCGCGGGACTGCTGACGTTGAGCAGCCATACGCCCTTCGACGTCCCCTATGCGAAGTTCGATGACCGGGTGCTGAACGCAATGGCCTTTTCGGACGACTGCGTGGGGAAGATGATCGACCGTCTGAAGGCTTCGCCCGCGTGGGAAAACCTGCTCGTCGTGCTGGTCGCCGACCACGGCTATCCCTACCCGCGGACGCTGGCCTACAACGAACCGCTGCGCCACCGCATTCCGATGATCTGGACGGGCGGGGCCGTCGCCCGGCCGCGTGTGGTGGAGGACTACGCCTCGCAGATCGACATTGCCGCGACGCTGCTCGCCCAACTGGGCGTTCCGCACGACGATTTCGATTACAGCAAGGACATTTTCGCACCGACCCCCCCCCGTAAGTTCGCCTACTACGCCTTCAACGACGGTTTCGGCGTGGTCGACGCCTCGGGCGAGGCGGTGTGGGACGCGACGGGCGGCCGTGCCGTGACGGAGACGAATCCCGAACTGCTCGACGTGGGGCGCACGATGTTGCAGACGACCTACGTGGATATCGGACGCCGCTGAAAATACCCTTTTTTAGGTATTGCGGCACGGCGCTTGTCCGCATATCTTTGTGGCGTCGAAATGAATACCTGATGGCAGGTATAAGTCCCCCTTGGCAAAGGGGAATTGGGGAGGATTGTCAATATGGAACCGGCGCGGTAGGCGCTGTAACGGGAATCCGGTGCATTCCATGTTTGAAATCCGGGCGAAAAAAATTCAATCCGATGCACCGGATTCACGTTGTCTATGTATAAAAATGGTGGATATGCGGGTGACGACCGGATGTGCGATCTGGTCTGCGACCGCTATGCCGTGTTGCAGGTGATGAGCCGTTTCGGCATTGCGCTGGGATTCGGCGACAAGACCATCGCCGAGGTGTGCGCCGAGAGCAGGGTGGACGCCGCGACGTTCCTCGCCGTGGTGAACATGCTGATGAACTTCGGCAACGGCGCGGAGCTGGCCGGCGAGGTCTCGGTCCGTTCGCTGACCGACTATCTGCACAACTCCCACGGCTATTTCCTGGACTTCCGGCTTCCGGCCATCCGGCGGAAACTGATCGAGGCGGTCGACTGCGCCCTAAGCGACGTTTCGTTCGCCATCATGCGCTTTTTCGACGAGTATGCCGCCGAAGTGCAGCGCCACATGTCCTACGAGGAGCAGACCGTTTTTCCGTATGTCGAGTCGCTGCTCTCGGGCGAGAAGAACACGGCCTATTCGATCGACATCTTCCGCCGCCAGCACGACCAGATTGATATCAAGCTGCGCGAGCTGAAGAATATCATCATCAAATACTACCCTTCGGGCAGCTCGAACGAACTCAACGGCGTGCTGTTCGACATCTTCAACTGCGAGCACGAACTCGCCTCGCACAACGCCGTGGAGGACGAACTCTTCATCCCGGCCGTCGAGCGGCTGGCGGCGGCGGGTCCCCGCACGGTGAAACCCGAGCCGTTGAGCGCCCGTGAAAAGGAGATCATCGTCTGCGTGGTAAAGGGCATGACCAACAAACAGATCGCCGATGCGCTCTGCATCTCGGCCCATACCGTGATCACCCACCGCCGCAACATTGCCGCGAAACTGCAAATTCACTCCGCGGCGGGACTTACGATCTACGCCATCGTCAACAAACTGGTCGAACTCTCCGAAATCAAGGACACCATAACCGATCCGCAGCCATGACACACGAACACCATCACCACGAGCGCACGGTTACGTCGCTCAACAAGGCCTTCATTCTGGGCATTGCGCTCAACGTGGCTTTCGTCGTCGTCGAATTCGCCGTCGGCCTCTCCTACGGCTCGATGGGCCTGCTGTCCGATGCCGGGCACAACCTTTCCGACGTCGCCAGCCTGCTGCTGGCCATGCTGGCCTTCCGGCTGGCGCAGGCGCAGGCTACGCCCCGCTACACCTATGGTTACAAGAAAAGCACGGTGCTGATCTCGCTGTTGAACTCGGTGATCCTGCTGATCGCCGTGGGGGTCATCGTCGCCGAGAGCATCGGCCGCATGCTGCATCCCGCGCCGGTCGAAGGCGGCGCCATCGCCTGGACGGCGGGCGTCGGGGTGGCGATCAACGGCTTCACGGCGTGGCTGTTTCTGAAGGACAAGGACCGTGATCTGAATGTCAAGGGTGCATATCTGCACATGGCCGCCGATGCGCTGGTGTCGGTCGGGGTGCTCGTTTCGGGACTCGTGATCTCGTGGACGGGCTGGACGATCGTCGACCCTGTCGTGGGACTGGTCGTCGCCGCGGTGATCGTGGCGTCGGTCTGGTCGCTGACGCGCGACAGCCTGCGTCTGTCGCTCGACGGCGTTCCCG
>OLPW01003548.1_pt1 | contig 12063 bp, 8 predicted proteins | sample 1672161 | NCBI WGS metagenome assembly OLPW01 (sample SAMEA3136654, study PRJEB25190) | human gut metagenome
CCAGTTCCAATAATGATGTATTGGTATAAAATCCACATCCATGTTCTGTTCTTCCATCTTCTTCATAAAAGGCACAAACCAATTATCTGACCATGGCGGACACAAAGATGTTGCAGGTGCTCCAACACGTATTCCTTTATTCTGAAAAGCTTTCATTCCCTCAACTGCCGTATCAACATCCAAGTTTGCCTGATCCTCTCTGTCAGGCTCGTTGAAAGCTAACACTGACTTATACCCCATCTTTGGAAATACTGCAATCTGGTCTTTATCTCCCGGAAATGACGACCACATCATAGGTACAAATTCCATTTCCTGAAATGAGTCATAACTAAAAGATGTCATGTCCCAATTATAATACCAAGATGTACCCCAATCTGTTGCTGTTACATTCATAGACATATCTTTATTAAGACAAAAGCCTTTCTTATTTACAAAGAAAGTGTAAATATCAGAATAAACAACTGATCCATACTGCATATCAGCTTCCACATATATTTCATGGGATTGTATCTTCGTTGTGTAATATTCAAAAGATGTAGTCTTTGAATCTGTTTCTGCCACTTTTTCATTATCTATATATAACTTATAGCCTTCAACCTTTCCCATATTCTTGGCTGATTTCCATTCAATTGTTATATATCCTGCTGCTTTAAGTGAACCTGATGTCGGTGTAATGAAGGCATCACTTTTCCACTTATCCTTTTCTTTTACAATCTTCTCTGCTGCAGAGATTCTGGCTTTCTGCTCTCTTTTTGCAGCCTCTGCATTTTGATGCTTTATTACTGCAACAATACACGCTGCAAGAACAGTGGCTCCCAAAATCAATATTAATATAATTTGAAATATTCCTTTTAATGATATTCTTTTATTTTTAGAAGTCATAATCTATCCTCTCTACATTTGCTAATGACACAATTTCAGATTTTTATTTTAATGTCACATACGTAAATAATATCAAAAAGAAGAGGCTATTAAAACCCCTTCTTTTAATATGCTGCCATTTTAGGCTACTTAATCTAATTACTTTTTAACTGTAATTGATTTTACTTTGCTGTAAGAACCATACAACTTCTTGTTTCCATTTATTACATAAGCCCTTACTTTAAAGTAATATTTAGTCTTCTTATCTAATTTCTTAACTGTATATGTATTCTTCTTTGAATTCTTCTGCCAGTATCCGTTAAACTTCTTGTTGTCAGAATATTTAATCTGGTATCCCTTAACTTTCTTGATTTTCTTAATAGATACTTTAACTTTTCTGCCTTTTACATTTTTAAGTTTAGAAATCTTTGCTCTTGCAGGTTTTTTAACCTGTGGCTGGTTATTGGTGTTGTTATTGCTACTATTGTTTGAGCCATTGTCTGATGAAGGCTGATACTTATTAACTGCACTTCCCTGAGCTGCAAGCTCTGTTGGGTTACCGTTATTTACATAAATATTGCCTAAATCTGTAAGCTTACCTGTTGAATTAGTCCATAATGCTGATGCACCGTTACTATTGTCTGTAGTGTTAAATGAAAACCATGAATATCTTTCAACATAACTTCTCTTATTTAAACCTTCAATAGCTGTTTTTAGGAATGCTTCAACCTGTTTTCTATTTGAAGCATTGCTATATCCCCAACCACTTACTGCAAACTCAGTAATCCAAATAGGTTTATGATACATATTATAAGTCGCGTCTACCACTTCTTTAAGGAATGTATTTGCTCCTGCTGCACCACCATATGTTCCGTAATAGCAATGTAATGGAATAAAATCAATAGTACTCTTGTCAACCAAATCACTATCCATAAATGTTCTAAACCACGTTCCGCTATCCCATGCCGGACAAAGAGCCGGTGCCGGTGCGCCTAAATGATAACTTTTACCTGCAAACTTATACCAATGACTAATCGCTGTATTAACGTCTACATTACTTCCACCTACAAAGTTTCCATTAGTATCATACATTGGCATATCCGGTTCATTATATGCCAACAAGTATTTATAGCCACTGCTTGCTATTCTTGAAATTGCATTTTCTGAACCTGTTCCCCAAATCATAGGAACAAACTCAATTTGATTATATGTTGTATAAGAAAATGGTGTGGTTCCCCAAGTATAATACCAGCCCATATTCATTGCTACAGGATCAAGTCTTCTACCCATATTATCATTAACTGCTAAACCTTTTTTAGATACTCCGAATTTTACTGTCTTGGTATATTCCTTTGCTCCGTTAGAAAGTTCTGCTTCAATCCATGCTGTATGGTATGCAACACTTGTTGTGTAATATTCATATGTTGTTGATGTAGTTGAATTAACATAATTACCATCTACATAAACATTATACTTTGATGCACTTCCACCTACAGGATTATTCCATTTAATATCAATGTATCCTGCTGCAACAAGACCATTATCACTTGGACTTGTTATCTGAAATTCTGTAGCTGCCTTGACGCTTTCAGTGAATGTACCTGTTACATTCACTGAAAATGCCATAGCTAATGCCAAAACTAAAATTGTTATTTTTTTTAATACCTTCATATTTATGTCCTCTTCTATCTAGTCTTAACTTTAACTTTATCTTTACTGCTCCAAGCGCAATATAATCTCTTTCCATCAAGAGTCTTATATGCTCTTACACGTACATAATATTTAATTCTCTTAAGCTTTTTCTTCTTAATCTGTTTTTTCTGTTTCTTTGTGAACTTAATCTTAATTGTTCCGTTTAATTTCTTAACATATTTGCTCTTTGAGCCTTTCATGTTCTTCTTAACACCATACTGTACCTGGTATCCTGCTGCTCTTGAAACAGCTTTAATCTGATACTTGAAAGCTTTCTTTTTAGCTTTTGCACTATATAATGTTGTTGGCATAGCTACTGCACAAGCTGCTGGTGATGTATTAGTTGAAATGTAAGAACTTACACCATACGTTTTTGCATTATATCCTGAAGGATTTCCAATCTGTGCATAAATCTTTCCTAATGTTGTTAATTCACCAGTCTTGTAATTGAAGATACTTGATGAGCTTGCTGCATCTTCTTCTATATTTGGACAGAACCATGAATATCTTTCAACATAGCTTCTTTCATTAAGACCTTTAATAACGATCTTCATAAATTCCTGTACTTTTGCACATCCTGCTGCATCGTTAATGCTGAATTTCCAGAAAGCAAATTCTGTAATCCAGATTGGCTTATGATAAGTTTCCCAGCATTCATCAATTGCCTGAAGGTACTGAAGTGCTGACTTAGCTCCATCATAGCTTTTCTGGTATGAATGAACTGCTATAAATGACATAGCATTCTTCTTGTCTGCTGCCATTGAGTTCCAGAATGGTGTCCACCAATCGTTTGACCATGTAGGGAAAACTGAAACTGCTGGTGAACCAAGTCTTACATTACCTTTGTTATTTACACAGTCATTCCATCTATACTGCATAACATCAGGTCTTACATTTGATTCCCATGTTAAATCAGGTTCATTATAAGCTAATAAATACTTATAACCTTTGCTCTTAACATTATCAAAAATCTCGCTTGTTTCTGTCATGCTGTCGCCCCAAATCATTGGTACAAATTCCAAATCATCAAACTTCTTGTTTGAGAAGTTCATATCTTTAAATGATTTCCAATCCCAGTTGTAATACCAACCAACATTCATTGAGGCTGGATCTACTGCTGTACCCATATCTTTAGTGTTTACACAAACACCTTTCTTTGTTACATAAAAACGTCTGTTAGCTGTCTGAACGTTTGAACCGTTCTTTAATGTTGCAACTACATATACATTATGTTCACTTACCTGTGTTGTATAGAACTCTGTACTCATAGTCTTGTCTGATGAAGGTGATACTGTTGCTTTTAAATCACCATCAACATAAACTTTATACTGTGATACGTCTGTTAATGTGTTATCCCATTTAACATCAATGTATCCTGCGCCAATTAACTTGTCCTGTTTAGGACTTACAATACCATTAGCCTTCCAATTGTCTGTTGCTGTATCAGCTTTTACTGTAGTAGGTCCGCTTATTGCAATACCGGTTGCAAACATTGCCAATGCCAAAACAATTGAAGTGATTCTTTTAAATCCTTTCATATTGTAATCTCCTTCCTATAAAAGATACCCTCTTTGTTATATTCATTTTACAATTTATATTTGATAATAAATTGTTTGTTTTTAATTTTATTATTTTCTTTTTAAAAGAAAATAAAAGGGCGAAAATACTGCATACACCATGCAATATCTTTTCACCCTTTCACCTGCTCTAAGATTAATATTATGTTATCTAAAAATTAATTACTTTATGAATACTTTCTTCTTAGCTGAGAACTTACCGTATACCTTCTGTCCTGTAGAATCTTTTGCAAAAGCTCTAACCTGAACATATGTGAACTTTCTTGATTTAAGTTTCTTAATAGTATACTTAACCTTAGTAGTTGTCTTAGTCTTAGCACCCTTCATGTTCTTCTTTGCAGAATACTTAATCTGGTAACCTGCTGCATTCTTAACCTTCTTATATCTAACTGTTGCTTTCTTCTTAGCACCTTTAACCTTAATTGATGGTTTTCCAGGCTTAGCTGTCTTATTAAATACAGCAACAAGTTCTAAATCACTGTTAACTGCTGAACCAAAGTTGTACATAGCACCTGTAGCTTTGTTCTTGAATCCTGCTAATGTGTAGCCTTTCTTTGAAAAGCTTGCTGGTGTAACCTGGCTTCCTGCATTAACATACTTAGCCTGTGACTGGCTTCCGTCAGTAAACTTAACTGTATACTGATCACCTGCAATAACCTTTAAATCCTTAACATAAACTGTTCCCTTCATATTAACTTCTTCTGGGAATGTTTTGACGAATGCACCTAAAGCAAACTTAAGTCCCATAACATCTCCGCCATATGCCTTTCTTGTGTCAGGAATCTTAACTGTAGCTGTTACTGTCTTATAATCATCACCATTCTTTACTGTGATATAACCACCACTAGTAGCACCTGAAACTGATGTGAAGTTTACACTTGGTTCACCCTTAGATTTCTGATCATATGCTTTGAATAAGATATGTTTTGAATCTATTGTCTTTTCTTCCTTTGTTTCTTCGTTTGTAACAGTACCCTTTAATGTACTTTTAATCTTGAAAGAAACTGTATAATTACGACCTAATTCAACCGGAATGTCACTAACTGTCATTGTTAATCCCCATGGATTATCTCCAACTAAAGCGCCTGTGAACTTGTTGTACTCTCCATCCCATCCTGTGTTCTTAACAAACATTTCCATATTAGATGTTGATATTTTACCATTCTGATCTGTAAGCCATCCTTCTGTTACGAAATCTTTTCCGGCAACCTGTCCATTAGGATATTTGTCTGTTCTTATATTTTCTAATGCTTTCTTCCAAACTCCACCATCTTCTTCTGTTAAGATAGAAAATGAACTAACCTTAGCATTTGTTGCAACATCTGCTCCATTAGAAGCATGTGCTGCTGAAACAACTCCTGTCATTCCAACAACCATTGTTAATGACATTGCTACTGCTGTAGCTTTCTTTAAAATACTCTTTCTCACTTTAAGTCCTCCTGACTAACATAAACTCTTCTTATTGTTACAGTTACCCAATGCATACGCATTGGGTAACCTAATAGCTTATAAATTTTATGTATTATTTTTTAATTTTAACTTTTACAGTCTTGCTCCAAGCACCTGTTTTGAATCCTGTTGCTTTAGCACGAACTTTAATCTTATATGTTTTGCCTTTCTTTAACTTCTTAACTGTTAAAGTAGCTTTCTTTGCTGTATAAGTTTTATTTCCAACCTTAACTTCGTACTTCTTAGCGTTTGCTACTTTCTTCCAAGTAACCTTAACTGTTTTAGCCTTGTTATTCTTAGCCTTAACCTTAGCTACTCTTGCAAGTTTTTTAGCTGCTGGCTTAGTTACAGCTGGCTGATTATTTCCACTATTATTGTTTCCAGGAGTAACTGAAGGCTTAGTTGTTGGCTGTGCTGGCTGTGATGGCTTAGGTGGTTCTACAACAAATTCCGGATTTAATCCTTCATCTGTAATTGTGAAATCACTTACAACAACTGTACCACTCCAGTTTGCCTCTTTTTCAGTAATAATATCACTAACACTATTTCCAGCGTAATCATACTGCGCATTAAACGCACCTAACATAATACTTGTTTTAATTTTCTTAGCTGATACCCAGTTAGTAAATGTAAATGTATATGTTTTATCAGTTGTTCCTAATGTAATAATCTGATTTGATGCAGCATCACTCATTTTAATTGGTTCCTGGTCATATGGTGTTAATGTTTCACCTGTGTCTATATTAGTTACAATGTCTGTTCCAAAGGCTACATATCCATATTTCTTCTTTGATGCTTTAGCCTTAAATGATACTTTGTAAATATGTCCTGCCTTAGCTTCAATAGTATTTGACGCATCTATCGCCCATGGATTAATACGATCTGTTGGATATCCAGTTATCTTTGACCACTGTGCATCCCAGCCTGTATTTTCAATGTTTAATGTGAATCCAGTTGATGCTTTGCTTGCTGTCTGTATCTGCTTTGCATTTTTATCTCTTTCCCAATTAGCTAATGTTTCGTTACCAACGCTTACTGATTTAATATATCCAGTATTGCCTGGTTCATCTGGATTATACTGTCCACCCTGTGTAAATGACCATACTGTGTCTACTGCTGTTGCTTCATCAGCTTTAACTGTGCTTGTGAAATTAACTCCTAATGCAAGTGTTGCAATTAAAGTTGCTGATGTTACACCTGCTAATGCCTTATTGAAAACTTTTCTCATCTTTTCAATTCCTCCTTTAAATAAAACTTAAATTTACACTTGAAATCTTTCACTCTCATTTCAATTGACGTCATTATATCATAAACGTTTTTATTTCTCAACCATTTAATGTTAATTTTAACGAATAAAACTGTTTTTATTTGTTATGAAATGTGTAATATTGCATAATTTGTTTTACAATGAAACATTTTTAGATATACTGTTTATTAGTTTTACCTGTTTTTACAACTGTTTAAAAGTATTTTTTACCAATATTGTAAATATATTATATTATTCTTACTTTTTGTATCAAATTTTACAATTACTTCCATTTAATTTATCCTGTTAAATAAATTAAGTAAAAAAAGAGAGCCAATTTTTAATCAACTCTCTTCATCACTATATTAATCAGTTTATTTCTTAATTTTTACTTTCTTTGTCTTTGACCATTTTCCGTTAATACCATTCGAAACAGCTCTGACTCTAAAGTAATACTTTTTATTTTTCTGTAATTTTTTAACTGTATAAGTTAATTTCTTTGTTTTCTTAATCTTTGCTTTCTTTGTAAACTTATTGTTCATTGCATACTGAATCTGATAAGATTTCGCTTTGGCAACTTTCTTCCAAGTAACTTTTACAGATTTCTTTTTAATATTTTTTGCACCTGTCACTTTTACCTGCTTTAAAATCTCAGCCTTTGTTGTTTCTTCCTGCTTTTTTGTTGTAGGTGTCTGTGTTGTTGGTGCTTGTGTTGTTGTTTCCACAGTTGTAGGTGCCTGTGTTGTTGTTTCCTCCGGAACATATACAAACATTTCATCATCTGAAATTGTTTGTGCATTATACCCTTCCGGATTTCCCTTTGATGAATACATTCTTCCCAGTTCAGTATATGCACCTGATGAATAGTCAAACATTGCTGTTCCACCAGAACCATTAAAAGAATCTATATCATTTGTACTATCAATATCATATGGGAACCAGCAATATCTTTCTACATGTGGATTTGCATCTAATGCTTCCATTGCATCTTCAAGATATTTTTGAATTTCAGCTCTCTTTTCAGGTAGCTCATAACTAAAGTCACTTCTTGTTCCTTTGACACCAAACAATGACATTTCAGTTATCCAAATAGGTTTATGATATGAATTCCAAAGTGTTTCCACTGCATCAAGCAATCCTTTCAAGTTAATTGTGTTTCTATAATAGTGCAACACTACAGAATCAACACTGTCTGATTCTCCTTCAACAAATTTTTTTGTAGCTTCATCTTCGTAGTCATAGAACAATCCCCAGCTTCCATCCCATGGATTCTTACAAATATAATCGCCCTTCATAAATCTTCTAAGCCAAACTGAGTCTCCACCCGGAGCTGCAGGTGCAGGCGAAACTTTTCTCATATTAAGTGGTTTAATATATTCATCCCACACACTTGAAGCCTCAAAGAATTCAATATTAGCCTGTGTTCCAATATCAGGTTCATTAAATCCTAAAATATAGTTAGATGTTGTTACCAAGTTCTTCATTGCTTTTTTGTTATCATCACCGCTTCCCCACATCATAGGAATGTGCTGAACACCCTCATCTAATGTTGTATTAAAAGCTTCTGTTGACCAGTTATAGTACCATGAACAGTTAAGCTTACTTAACTTAATCTTATCGCTCATGTCTCCGCCTAAAGCAAGTCCTTTCTTTGAAACATAAAAATTTCTTACAGATGTTAATTCAACATTATCTTTCTTAGCTTTTACAGTGATTTCATGTTTACTTACTGTTGTTGCATAAACTTCTGTTTTTCCTTCATCACTTGAAGTAAATGTCTTTGTGACAGAATCATCTGTCTTTTTCTCACCCAATTCTTCTCTTACAATATCATTGCCATTCCAATAAACAGGCTTACCATCAAGATATACAGTGTATGTGTATCCTTCCATTGAATTATCGAATTCAACATCAATATATCCTGCTCCAACAAGTTGTCCTTCACTCGGAACCTTAACTGCGTCGGTTTTCCATGAGCCTTCGCTTTCGTCAGCTTTTGCTACAGTTGAATATGTAATTCCACTAATTGTCAGTGCCATAGCAATAACTAAAGAGATAATTTTTTTAATACTCTTTTTCATATTTCCTCCTTTTGAATATCACCTTTTTATACAATATTACTTCATACATATGTAAAAGTCAAAACGTTTTTATTTATTATTAACAAACATAGAAAAAAGTTGTTTTCGAAATTTAATCCAAAAACAACCTTTTTTTAACTCTTCAGTATTATATTTTATTCATCAATATATTCAAGTTTGCTTACAGAAACTTCATAAGCAACATGCTTTTCGCTTTCCTCTTCATTTATCTTTTTCACATATTCACGGCTCTGTACTCTTCCCCAGATTTGAATATGACCACCTACTTCAAAAGTTGATGCATATCTTGCATTTCGTCCCCATGCAATACAAGGTATGTAATCTGACTTGCCATAAGGTCGATTAACTGCAACTAATAAATCTGCTATCTCTCTTCCAAGAGGTGTTTTTCTATAAATAGGTGCTTTGCAGATATAACCATCTAAGAATATCTGATTAGTTTTGCCTGATTCAAGGTTTTCTTCTACTTCTTCCCATTCCCTTACAAAAATCGATAGAACTAACTTGTTTTTTGCTCCTTCATGACGATTATAAGATCTGAACTGACCTGATACTTCAACAAGCCTTCCCTGATAGTCTTCACTAACATCAACAAGTCTTTCTGACACCATTAACGGAATTACATCTGTTAATTCACTTAATCTGTCCACCGACACGTCAACTGTGTAGAAACCTTCGCCAAAAACTTCATGACTGAATTTAAACTCAGAAACTATCTCTCCTATAATACTTACTCTGTTGTTTTCAATAACTTTGTCAATCATTGTATTTCCCCCTTTACCATACTTTGGTTTATTATTTTTTTATCATTACTATTATATGTAAAAAAATACCAAATATGTAAAAAATCGTTCGACTTATAACGACTTTCTACTTAGAAACGTTTTTTGATTGATTAAAAGAAACCCCTCATATCAAAGGATATGAGGGATAACAAAATTATTCTTTATTATTTAACTTTAACAGCTTTCTTCTTGCTCCAATCGCCGTAAGCTTTCTTACCTTTGTTGTAAGCTCTAACTCTTACATAATATTTTTTACCTTTTTTAAGTTTTGAAATTGTGTAAGTAGCCTTTTTTGTTGTTTTGCTCTTAGCTGACTTCATGTTGCTCTTTAATGAGTACTGAATCTGATATCCTGCTGCTCCTGAAACTTTCTTATATTTAACTTTAACTTTACCCTTTTTAGCAGCCTTAACACTCTTTAAGCTAACCCTAGCCGGCTTAGCAGCTCCTAAATAGAAATTAGTAAGCTTAACTGTTGTTGAGAATGTTGGATCAACATCTGTAAGCTGTGAAAGAGCACCCTTTGTTGATGTGAATACACCATATCTGATTGCTGCATCCTTATCTGTGTCAACGCCCTGTCTGTCACCAAATTCTCCACCAATACCGAAGTATACTGATTTAGCATTAGCCTTAGCTGTAAATGTTGTTGAATACTTAGTTGTGCTACCTTTCTTTAACTGAACCCAATCTGAGAAAGCTAATGTTTCATCTGTTGAAACCTTAACGTATACCCACTTATCACATGTTGATGACTGTGCATCAAATGAAAGTGTATACTGCTGTCCCTTCTTAACACTGATTCCGTTCTTATAAACCTGAGCACCCCAAGCTCCACCGTATCCGATAGATGCCATCTGTGCTGTCCATGCCTTATCTGTGTTAGATGTTAAAGTTCCTTCAGCTCCTTCATACCATCCTTGTGAGCCTCCGAAATAGCTACCCCAGTTTGCAGCAAAACACTGTGTTCCCATAGTAAATACGAGAGAAAGTGCTAAAGCAGATGCTGCAATCTTCTTTGTCAATCTTCTCATGACTGTTCCTCCTTAAAAAAAATTAATCTGCTGAGAACATAATAATTTCAATCACTGTTCCCGCCCCTTTTTTAGATTAGATTAACATTAATCCGTTCTAAACACCTTTCGTAATGCTATTCTATAACATTTATAGGGGTTCCTGCAACCCATTTTTGCAAATTTTTTGAAACAATTTTAATAAGTCGTGTTCTAGCCTCGATTGGAGCCCATGCAATGTGTGGTGTAATAATAATGTTCTTAGCCTTAAGTAATACATTATCCTTTTCCATAGGTTCTTTTGAAACTACGTCTACTGCTGCATGAGCAATAATGTCATTGTTAAGTGCCCAAGCCAAAGCTTCTTCATCTACTACGTTTCCTCGTGATGTGTTAATGAATAAGGCATCTTTTTTCATTTTCTTAAAGAACTCTTTATTGCACATATATTTTGAATCTTCATTAAGAGGACAGTGCATTGTTACAATATCTGAATTAGCAAGAATATCATCAATTGATGCATATTCTAATATTCTAAAGTTAGGATCTTTCTTTTCCTGACTTCTACTATATGCCATAACCTTCATTCCAAAAACTCTTGCTACGTCGGCAACTTTTCTTCCGATTGATCCATAACCGATAACCCCAATAGTCTTCCCCTGTAATTCTCTCATGGCAAAGAATGGAGAAAATGTTTCAGCATTAACCCAACCTTCATTCTTAACGAATGTATTATACTTGTCTACTGTGTTATATTCATGCAAAATAAATGCAAATACATGCTGGGCAACTGCTTCTGTTGAATAATCGCCTGCATTACATACAGTTATGCTATGAGCTCTTGTATAATCAATGTCAATATTGTTATATCCTGTTGCGAATAATCCGATATATTTTAAATTAGGCGCCTTACTTAACTTGTCTGCGTTCAAAACTGTCTTGTTACACAAAACAACTTCTGCATCTTTAATTCTTTCCCCTACTTCTTCATCAGTGCTTGACTGATATATCGTTACATTCCCATACTGGTTAAACACTGAAAAATCAATGTCGTTATCTAATGTTAGTGTGTTGGCATCTAAAATAACTATATTCATATGTCCATCCTCCTTATATCCCTTTTATTTTGTTAATTTTTTAACAAAATAATATAAAAAAAGAATTTCTTTCCACTTTTGCATTTTTGTAAAAAGATTCTATATTATATAAAAAGCTGCGCATCAGCGCAGCTTTTTATCAGCTTACTATGCATTAAACACGCTTTGAATATTCTCCTGTACGTGTATCAATAACAATTGTTTCACCCTGTTCAACAAACAATGGAACATATACTGTTGC
>OLPW01003551.1_pt1 | contig 12060 bp, 13 predicted proteins | sample 1672161 | NCBI WGS metagenome assembly OLPW01 (sample SAMEA3136654, study PRJEB25190) | human gut metagenome
GCGACCGCCAGATAGCGCGGCTGTTCGTCGCCGACGACCTTAAAGAGCATGGAAAGAAAGCCGAAAACGGCATTGGTATAGACGCCGTCCGCGTTGGAGAGCGGCGGAAGGGCGTGAAAAGCGCGGTGCATGAGGCTGTTGCCATCGATAATGACAAAGGTGTCCGGCTGTGACATGGCGGTCTCCCTTTCAGCAGATAAAATCATTCAGCTTTATGATACCACAAAGAGGGGGAAAATACAAACAGGTCAATCTGCGCAAAGCAAAAAAGAGAGACGCAGAGCCTCTCTCAGACTGTAGACAAAAAGCTATTCTCCCCCGAAGGGGGAGAATAGCCCTTTCCGCAAATGAAAGAATAGCTGAATTTCTTGATTTTGCTATCCAAGCCAAGTTTGCTTATGTCAACAAGCTGAGAGACGCAGAGCCTCTCTTTTTCAAAATGAAAAAACGGATTGACGATGAAAAACGGAGAACTCAGTACCGCTCGATCTCCATCTTCGCTTCTTCAAATCCGGCGAGCAGTTCGAGAAACACATCCTGAGCCTGCGGCAGATTTTCGGCTTTTCCGTCGCGCAGCAGGTCGCAGAGTTCGGCGGCGGGAAGATAGACACAGGTTACGGCCAGCTGGGAGGAAAGCCCCTTGAGCGTATGCGCCAGCAGAAAAGCTTGTGAAACGTTGCCCTGCATCAAAGCGTCGCTCAGGGCGACGAGCGAGGTATCCTGAGCGAAACGGCGCAGATGCCCCAGATAAAAAGAAAGATTGTTGCCGTTGCAGGCGAGGCCTGCGTCGAAATCAATCGGAGAGGCTGAGTAAGCCATGCGTGAAGCCTCCTTGAACGGGGAGAAGATACAGGCAGTATACCATAGCGGACGCAAATATACAAGGCAATAACGGCTGGATTAAAATGAGAAGGGATGAGGAAAATGTGAAGCAAAGAATTTTTTGCCTTTTTGCCGCGGCAGGCAGGAAAAACGAAAAGCTGCGCGAAAAGAAAATTTGTGTTTATATGCCTATATGGCGTTTTCGACCCATGGAAAGGACTATCTCCGATGAAAAAGAAACATGCTTTGGCGCTGATTCTGGCGCTTTTCACCCTGCTTGCCACGGGCTGCGCCGCCCAGAAGGACGGACAGATCACGATTGTGACGAGTTTTTATCCGATGTATGTGCTGACGCTGAACGTGACGGACGGCGTTGACGGCGTGACGGTGCAGAACATGGCGGAACAGAATGTCGGCTGTCTGCACGACTATCAGCTTCAAACCCGCGACATGGTGGCGCTGGAGGGCGCGGATGCGCTGGTCATCAACGGCGGCGGGATGGAGCAGTTCATGGATAAGGTGATTTCGCTCCGGGCGGATCTGCCCGTGATCGATGCGGGCGAAGGCATTGAGATGTTCCCCAGCGACGAGGAACATGACCATGACGCGCATGGACACGACGACCACGACGAACTGTATAATGCGCACGTATGGCTTGATCCGAACCGCGCAATGATTCAGGTGCAGAATATTGCGGCCGGGCTGGCGGAAGCCGACCCGGAGCACGCGGAAGCCTATCAAAAGAATGCCGAAAGCTACATCGCGCGGCTGACGGCGCTCAACGCCGAACTGGCTGAGCAGCTTGCGCCGTTCGCAGGCGCGGAGATCATCACGTTCCACGAGGCGTTTGCCTATTTCGCCGACGCGTATAACCTGCATGTGGCGGGCGTGATCGCCAACGAGCCGGGCGAAGAGCCAAGCACGCGCGACATCGCCGACACGTGCGATCTGGTGACGGAATTGGGGATCAGGACGCTGTTCGTCGAGCCGCAGTATCCGCAGAAGGCCGCCGAAACCATCGCGCGGGAGACGGGCGCTTCCATCTATACGCTTGATCCGTGCGTATCCGGCGACGGCACGAAAGAAAGCTATGAAACCATCATGCGCGAAAACGCGAAGGTACTCACGGAGGCGCTTTCCAAATGACGCAGAAAAAGACGATTCAGCCCCAGATTACCCATGATCACGAAGGGCATGCGCATGTGAACTGTCCCGGCCTTGCGCCGTGCAGGCTTTGCCGCATTGAGGTCGATCATCTGAGCGTATCGGCAGGTCATCAGCAGCTGCTGCATGATGTGAATCTGCACATCCATTGCGGTGAACTGACCGCGCTCATCGGCGCGAACGGCGCGGGAAAGACGACGCTCATCCGCGCGCTGCTCGGTCAGGTGGAATATAAGGGCGTCATCCGCCACCTGACCACAGACGGACGCCCGGCGGCGGACGTGCGCACGGGCTATGTGCCCCAGCAGCTGGAATTTGACCGATCCTCCCCGGTGACGGTCACGGATTTCATGGCCGCGTCGCTTTCCAGAAGGCCGGTTTTTCTCGGCGTGAGCAAAAAAACGCGGGAAAAGGTGATGGGCGCGCTGGCGAGAACGCACTGCGAAAAGCTGTGCAGGCGGCCCCTGGGCGCGCTTTCCGGCGGCGAATTGCAGCGTGTGCTGCTGGCGCTGGCGCTGACCCCGCAGCCCGATCTGCTGATTCTGGATGAGCCGGTTTCCGGCGTGGATCAAAACGGCCTTGAGTCGTTCTATCAGACGGTGGATGAACTCAAGCGCACCAACCACATGGCGATTCTGCTTGTTTCGCATGATTTGGACGTGGTGCGCCGCTATGCCGACCGCGTTGTGCTGATGCAGGGCACGGTCGTGCGGCAGGGCGATCCGGAAAACGTGTTTGACAGCGATGAATTCGCCCAGGTGTTTTATACGAGAGGAGGGCGCGCATGAGCGGTATTTACGCCCTGATGGACACGCTTTTGCCCTTTGAGTGGCTGCATTATACGTTTATGAAGAACGCGCTGATCGCGATTCTGCTGCTGACTCCGCTGTTCGGCATGCTGGGCACGATGGCGGTGGATAATAAGATGGCGTTTTTCTCCGACGCGCTGGGGCACAGCGCGCTGACGGGCATCGCCATCGGCGTGGTGCTCGGCTGGCAGAGCCAGATGAGCGCGATGCTGCTGTTCGGCATTTTGTGGGCGGTGCTTATCACGTTTGTGAAGCATCATTCCAAGATGAGCGCCGATACAATCATCAGCGTGTTTTCCTCGACCTCGATTGCGCTGGGTCTCGTGGTGCTCTCGCGCGGCGGCGCATTTGCCAAGTATTCCTCCGTGCTGGTGGGCGACGTGCTTTCCGTGGCGCAAAGCGATTTGCTGGCGCTGCTGCTGGCGCTGGCCGGCACGGTCGTCTGCTGGATTTTCCTGTTTAACCCGCTGCTCATTACCAGCGTCAACGCGCCGCTGGCGCAGAGCCGCGGCATTCGTTCCCGCATGACGGAATACGCGTTCACGATGCTGGTCGCCGTTGCGGTGATGGTTTCCATCCGCTGGGTTGGCGTGATGCTCATCAACTCGCTGCTGATTCTTCCGGCTGCGGCTTCCCGCAATGTCGCCAGGAGCGCGGCGGGGTATATGCGCACGAGCGTCATCATTGCACTGTGCTGCGGCGTGGTCGGCCTGGCGCTGTCATATTACCTCAATACCAGCGCGGGCGCGGCGATTGTGCTTTGCTGCGCGGCAGTGTACTTCGTGACCCTGCCGATGCGCAGAAAATAACCCTCAAAACCGACATTTCAGCCCACATCGCTTGTCTGCGCCGGGCTGTTATGTTATAATCCTGCACGTCATAAAAAGGCGGAAGGTTCAGAAACCTCAGGTTTCTGGTTGGGTGTTCCCCCTGCATGAAAGGAGGCGTGGCTGTGCTCGGCGTGATGACCGTCCGAAAGGATGAACTGAAGTTTCGCGAGTTTGACCGATATCGCGGGTTTTACTGCGGACTCTGCCGCGCCATCGGCCGGAGGTGCGGCAGAGCCTGCCGCATGGCGCTCAGCTTTGAAATGACCTTCCTTTCCATGCTGCTGACCTCGCTGTATGAGCCGGAAACGAAGGACGAAATGCGCCGATGCGCGTTTCACCCCATCGAAAAGCGGCTGATGCTGGGGAATGAAGCCATCGATTACTGTGCGGATTTGAGCGCGTTGATTTCCTATTACGACCTGCGCGACGGCTGGGAAGACGAAAAGCGCGTCGATAAACTTGCGGAAAGCGCGCTGCTCAAAGCGGCGGCCAGGCGCGCGGGTCAGGCGCTTCCCCGCCAAAGGGAAGCGGTGGAGCGGTATGTCGCCGATCTGCACGAGGTTGAGCAGAAAAACGACATGAACCTCGACGCGGCGGCAAACCTGTCCGGTGAGCTGCTCGGCGAGCTCTATGTCTGGAAAAAGGACGTCTACGAACGGGATTTGCGCGAACTGGGCTTCTACCTCGGCAAATTCATTTATCTGTGCGACAGCTTTGAAGACGTCGAGCAGGATATCAAAAAGCACAATTACAACCCTCTTGCCGAGCGGTTTAAACGGCCGGAATTTGAGGCCGAAAGCCGCATGATGCTGGAGGATATGATGGCCCGCGCGTGCAGAGCGTTTGAGTGCCTGCCGCTGATTGAGGATGCGCCGATCATGCGCAATATTCTCTATTCGGGCATATGGCTGCGCTTTGAGGGCGCGTGTGAGCGAAGAAAGGCGAAAAGCAAGCAATGACAGATCCGTATCAGGTTTTGGGCGTATCCCCGACGGCCAGCGACGACGAGGTAAAAAAAGCCTATCGAACGCTCTGCAAGAAGTATCACCCCGATGCGAACGTGGGCAAGCCGGACGCCGCGCAGGCCGAAAAGAAATTTATGGAAGTGCAGCAGGCGTATGAGGAGATCATGCACCGGCGGCAGGGCGGCGGCCAGCGCGCGGGCAGCGGCTACAACGGCGGCTACGGCTATCAGGTGCTCGTAAACCACGGTTTCGGCTACAAGACCCGCTACGCACACCTGAGCAGCGGCTACAACGGCGGCGCACAGCAGCAGAGACAACCGCAGCCGGATGATCCGTTTGCTTCGTTCTGGGGCGCATACGGCGGCAATCCCTACGGTAATGCCGGCTACGGCGGTTATGGCAGCGCCGGATATGGGCAGGCTCAGCAGGACGATTCCATCGAGATGCGCGCGGCAAAGAACTATATCGACACGGGCCATTATGCCGAGGCGCTCAACGCGTTGGGCAGCGTGCCCGCCGGAAAGCGAAACGCTCGCTGGTATTTTCTCAGCGCGCTGGCGCAGAGCGGCCTGCATAATAATGCGCAGGCAATGGAATATGCGCGGCAGGCCGCAAGCATGGAGCCGGGCAACATGCAGTATCAGCAGCTGCTCAGCCAGCTTCAGGGCGGCGGCAGCTGGTACAGCCAGCAGGGACAGGAATATGGCCGCAGAACCGGCGGCATGAACAGCGTCTGCACGACGTTCATGCTGCTGAACCTGTGCTGCGCCTGCTGCGGCGGCGGAAGAATGATGTATGCTCCGCTGTTCTGCTGCATCTAAAACGGTTTGAATGCAAAACATCGCGGAAGGCAGGAAAATCCGATGGATTCTGCTTGCATTCCGCGATGAAATCCGCTATAACAAAGGCGCGACGAAAGGGTTTTGCTGGGTTAGACCTTTGCGGACTTGCGAGATGGTGACGGCAATCACGATCTCGCTTTTATTGTTGTCGGGGGTTTGAATGGCCTCGACAGCATGAGTCCGGTCAGAAGGCTCCGAGAAAAAATGAAAGCTGTTCTTTCCGCGCGGAAGGGATAGCTTTTTCTTGCATTGCGGCGCGTTTTGCTGTAAAATGCGGGTATACGTTCACGAGGAGGCCAAATGATGAAGGAAATCACCAGCGTGCATAACGCTGCCGCACAACTGCTGCGCGAATTGCAAAAGCCGAGGGCGCGGCGGGAGCATGGCCTTTTTGTGTGCGAAAGCGCCAAAATGGTGGGCGAGGCGGTTGCGCTGCATCTGGCGCAGACGTTGTTTGTGGAGAAGGGAAGAGAGGCGGAATACGCGCAGATGGCGGCTCAGGCGGAAAGCATGGGCTGCGCGCTGTATGTCGTCTCTCAGGCGGTCATGCAGGCAGTCAGCACGGCGAAAACGCCGCAGGGGATCGTCTGTACGGCAAAAATCCCCGAACCGCCGAAAACGCTGACCGGAAAGCGCATTGTGGCGCTTGACGGCGTACAGGATCCCGGCAATGTTGGGACGATTCTGCGCACGGCGGACGCGGCAGGGTTTGACGGCGCAATCTTCGGGCCCGGCTGTGCGGATTTATATGGCGCGAAGACGCTTCGGGCGACGATGGGCAGTGTGTTCCGCGTGCCTGTGATGACGACGGAGAATCTGCCCGAAACGCTGGAAGCCATGAAGCACGAAGGTTACGCCGTGGCGGCTACCGAACTCGGCGGAGAGGATTTTTACGCGCATTGCCCGCGCGGCAGGGCGATTCTGGTCATCGGCAGCGAGGGACAGGGCATCAGCGGACCTGTCCGCGCCGCGGCGACCCACCATCTGGCTCTGCCCATGCGCGGCGGCGCGGAATCGCTCAACGCGGCGGTTGCGGCCGGCATCATGATTTACGAAATGGCAAGAGAACAACCGTAAGGAGGATATACCATGCTTGAATATCGTTACGACACCCAACTTCTCATCGACGGCCATGACCTCGACGAGGATAAGATTTATGATTACTTCGTCGATAACTTTGAGGGCGACTGCCTGATTGCCGTCGGCGACGAGGAAATGATTAAGATTCACTACCACACCAACCAGCCGTGGAAGGTGCTGGAATACTGCGCGTCCCTCGGCGAAATCTATGATATCGTCGTGGAGGATATGGACAGGCAGTCCAGAGGGCTGAAGGGCTAAAATAAGACGGAAAATCCGGGAACATCAGGTTTCCGGCTCCGTAAACAGGAGAGAAAAGCGATGAAATTTACGCTTGGCATGATTCTGGAAGCGCGCGAGCGCCTCAAGGGCGTGGCTCAGCGGACGGGCCTTGTGCAGTTCAAGGCGCTTTCCGACGAGCACAGCCAAATCTACCTGAAAACCGAAGACTTGCAGAATACCGGATCGTTCAAGGTGCGCGGCGCGTATATCAAAATCGCCAGCCTGAGCGAAGAAGAACGTGCCTGCGGCGTGATTGCGTCGTCGGCGGGCAACCATGCGCAGGGCGTGGCGCTTGCGGCGAAGGCGTTCGGCGTTCCGGCGACCATCGTCATGCCGGCCGGCGCGCCGCTTTCCAAGGTGAAGGCTACGCGGGAGCTGGGCGCGAACGTCGTGCTCCACGGCAGCGTCTACGACGACGCATATGCCGAGGCATGTCGCATTCAGCAGGAGACCGGCGCGACGTTTATTCACCCGTTTGACGATCCGATGGTCATCGCGGGTCAGGGCACCATAGGCCTTGAAATTATGGATGATCTGCCCGATGTGGATACCATCGTCGTGCCGATCGGCGGCGGCGGACTGGCTTCCGGCGTGGCGGCGGCGGTGAAGATGCTCCACCCGAACGTGAAGGCGTGCAGGCAGCAGGTGCGGCGGGCATGAAAGCCTCTATCGACGCGGGGCATGTCGTTTCGCTCGACGCGGCCAAGACGATTGCGGACGGCATCGCCGTCAAAAAGCCGGGCGAACTGACCTTTGAATTGTGCAGCAGGTATCTCGACGAGATTGTGACGGTCGATGACGACGAAATCGCGCAGGCGATTCTGTTCCTGATGGAGCGCGGCAAGATGGTCGCCGAAGGCGCGGGCGCGGCTCCGGTTGCGGCGATCATGAACCGCAAGTTTGACGTGAGCGGCAAGGTCGCGGCGGTCATCTCCGGCGGCAACATCGACGTGACGATGATCTCCCGCATCATCGAGAAGGGTCTGCTTCGCGCAGGCCGCATGACCAAGCTCCGCATTCTCATGCAGGACAGGCCGGGTCAGCTCGAAATGGCCAGCCGCATCATCGCCGCCGAAGGCGCGAACGTCATGGTCGTTCATCACGACCGGACAGACGTGGATTTGGATATCCGCGACGCGATTTTGGAAATCACGATGGAGACGCAGGATCGCAAACACGCTCAGCGGGTGATTGACGCGCTGCGTGCGGGCGGCTTCCAGGTATCCTGATTTTTTCCCTGACATGAACTCTCCCGGACGGGAGAGTTTTTGTTTGCATGCCGGACGGGTTACATGACGCGCGGGCAGCCCTGAAATGCGACAGAATGTGCTAATACTAATTCTTGTTAAAATGGCTTAATCCGCGCACCATCTTTTTCGCTCTGACTTTGCCTCGTTCCGTTCAACGTACCTCCAGTACGCCTCACTTCACTTGGCTTCGTCAGAACAAAAAATCTGATGCGCTCTGTTAAGCATTTTAACTGCGAATTAGTATAAAAACGGCGTAACTGAGCGATGACGTCAATCAAATTGGAAAAAAATGTCGAAAGAAGTCGAAGGAAATTGAGAAAGAATCAAAAAGCATGCAATAGAAGAAAAAAGAATCCTTCTCAACTTTTGAAAGGTTAGGAAAATAAAAGGAAAAACGATATATTATCATAATTTGATGCATATAAACCGAAGCGGAGAATCTTCAAAAGCGGCGAAAAGAAACGCTTGACAACAGACATAGGCATTGGATATAATAGGTCGAGCAAAAAATCAAATGTTATCAATATGGATGAATGAAAAGACCTCCGATTTGTTTTCGGGGGGGGGTAGAACACAGGAAAAACGGTTGCAAGAGGGAGAGCGGGTCGATGATGGAGCAGAGATATGTCAAACCGACGGCGACGCATGTGGCGGCGGAGCTGCTGGACAAAAAACCGGGCGTCAGGGTACCGATTTTGACGCGGGAAGAAGCGCAGAATCATAAAGTGATGCTCAACGAAAAGGAAGTCCTGCATTCGCATCGGCTGTATTGGTTTGGGCGGCGCACGCAGGATATCGTCTTTTCACTGCTGGCACTGGTGGTGCTTTCGCCGCTGATGCTCATCATCATGGCTGCAATCTATATCGACGATCCGCATGCCAGCCCGGTTTTTTCTCAGCCGCGCGTGGGAAGGGGCGGCAGGGTTTTCAAGTTTTATAAATTCCGTTCCATGCGCGCCAACGCGGAGGATATGCTGAAAGACCTGCTCAAGGACAACGAGATGGATGGCCCGGTCTTCAAGATGGCCAACGATCCGCGCATTACGCGCGTAGGCAGATTCATCCGCAAGACGAGTCTGGACGAACTGGCACAGCTGGTCAACGTGCTCAAAGGCGACATGAGCATCGTGGGGCCGCGTCCGCCGCTGCCGCGCGAGGTAGAGCAATACGACGCGTATACCTTCCAGCGGCTGTATGTTACGCCGGGGCTTTCCTGCTACTGGCAGATTCAGCCGCACCGCAACGAGCTTTCCTTTGAAGAGTGGGTGGATTTGGATATCAAGTACATTCGGGAGCGCTCGTTTATCACGGACTGGAAAATTATTTTCAGGACGGTCGCCGTCATGCTTACCAGACAGGGCGAGTAAACGAAAGGATTAGAGCATCGGGGAAACCCGGTGCTTTTTTTGCGCGTAGAAAATTGCATAAAAGCTGTCCGCATGTGTAAGGCTTTGAAGCTTTACGGACTGCGGCGGAAATGCAGGCGGCCTCAGGCCGCTTTGGGATGTGTCAAATTCTGTGCGGAGTTGCCCAAATGGCAAAAATTTCGCTTGAAAAGCGATGATATATGCGATATAATGCAACTGGAATCATCCGAATGGCGACTTTGCGGAGGCGGGAAGAATGGAAGAGCGGACATATATCGCGATTGACCTCAAATCGTTTTATGCTTCTGTGGAATGTGTGGCGCGGGGGCTGGATCCGCTGAAAACCCATCTCGTCGTTGCCGACCCCAATCGGACGGAAAAGACCATCTGTCTGGCGGTGTCGCCTTCGCTCAAGGCCTATGGCATTCCGGGGCGCGCGAGGCTCTTTGAGGTGGTCGAAAAGGTGAAGCAGGTCAACGCGCGGCGTTTGATGGGCGCGCCAAACCGCAGATTTGACGGAAAAAGCAGCGACGCGGACGCGCTCAGGGTTTCGCCGGAACTGGCGCTGGATTATATTGTCGCGCCGCCGCAGATGGCGCACTATATGCAGGTGAGCGCACAGGTTTACCAAATCTATCTGCGCTATGTTTCGCCGGAGGACATCTGCGTGTATTCGGTGGATGAGGTTTTTATTGACGTGACGGGCTATCTGGCGACGTATCGCGTGACCGCGCGCCAGCTGGCCGCACAGATGATCGAAGCGGTGCTGAGCGAGACGGGCATTACGGCGACGGCGGGCATCGGCACAAACCTCTATCTGAGCAAGATTGCGATGGATATTGTTGCCAAGCACATGGAGCCTGACGCGAACGGGGTGCGCATTGCCGAACTGGATGAGAGGGAGTATCGAGAGCAGCTGTGGGATCATCGGCCGATTACGGATTTCTGGCGGGTCGGATGCGGCACAGCCAGGCGATTGGCGTCTAACGGCCTGTTTACGATGGGCGATATTGCGCGCTGCTCGCTGGGACAGCCGGGAACCTATTTGAACGAAGCGCTGCTGTATCGGCTGTTTGGCGTTAACGCCGAGCTGCTGATTGATCACGCATGGGGCTATGAATCCTGCACGATGGCAGATATCCACGCATATCGCCCCATGTCCAGCAGCATCAGCTCCGGACAGGTGCTGCAATGCCCATATCCGTTTGACAAGGCGCGGCTGGTTGTGCAGGAGATGACGGATCTGCTCGTGCTCGATCTGGTCGAAAAGCGGCTGGCGACGGATCAGATGGTACTGACGGTGGGCTATGACATTGAAAACGCGGGCTATCGGGGCGAGATGGAGACGGATCGATATGGCCGCCGCGTGCCCAAACAGGCGCACGGTTCCATCAATCTGAGCGGGTACACGTCGTCCACGAAGGAAATCATGCAGGCCGTCGGCGAGCTGTTTGACCGCATTGTGAAGCCTGATTTGCAGATACGGCGCATGTACGTCGTGGCGAACCGTGTCATGCGCGAAGAGGATGTGCAGACCAGGCCGAAAAGGGAACAGCTCGATTTTTTCACCGATTATAAAGCCGAAGAAGCCGCGCGGAAGAAGGAGAAAGAGGCGCGCAGCAGAGAGCGGCGCGTGCAGGAAGCGTTGATCGGCATCAAACGGAAATTTGGAAAGAACGCGATTTTCAAGGGCATGAATCTGGAAGAAGGCGCAACCGCACGCCAGCGCAATGCGCAGATTGGAGGACATCGGGCATGAAATACGGCGATATGCTGTACATGACGTATCCCTTTCAAACGGACAGGCCGCGCATGAATCGAGCGGATCGCGCGGCGCAGTTTTCCCCGTTTGCGGCGCTGACAGGGTTTGACGGCGTTGTGGCGGAAACGGCCCGGCTGACCGAGGAAAGGCCGGAAATGAGCGAAGAGCAGAAAGCGGCGATTAACGACGCTTTGATGGAGCTGCTGAGCCGAATCCGTGAGCGGCCGGAAGCCGAGATTGTCTATTTCCGGCCGGACGCACGCAAGGCGGGCGGCGAATGCGTGACTAAGCGGGGAAACGTGCGGCGAATCGACGAGGCAAACCGGGAAATGCTCTTTGCCGACGGTGAAAAGGTGCAGCTTGAATCGATTGTAAATGCGACGATTTGTTCCTGACAGGCGATTGACAGGACGTCAGCATGCGTTTATAATACGGTTAGAAAAAGCTAACAATATTTGGGAAAGAGGGAGAGTTCATGTCCAGGAAAGCAACCGAATTCCAGAAAAAGGAAATGAGCAAAATGTATCGCGGCAAAGAGATTTTCAAGCCGCTGAATACGGGATGGATTGACGAGCATGTCGCCTGTGTGCGCGAATGGGTGGCGAATATTTTCTTTTACCGCAAAGGCGGAAAGACCATCATGATCGACGCGGGCTACAACTATGATCGACTGGAAGAGAAAATGGGCTGGCTGGGCATCGATCCGAAGTCCATTCGGGACATTCTCATCACTCATCAGGATACCGATCACGTGGGCGCGGTGGAAGCGGACAGCCCCGGCCTGTTCAGACAGGCCAGGCTGTACGTCGGCGAAATTGAAAACCGATATCTGACCGGAGAAGTGCGCCGCAAGGTCATCTATCATCTGTATAAACTGCCGAAGGTGA
>OLPW01003552.1_pt1 | contig 12057 bp, 9 predicted proteins | sample 1672161 | NCBI WGS metagenome assembly OLPW01 (sample SAMEA3136654, study PRJEB25190) | human gut metagenome
CAGATGCTAGTCTTGCTCCTGGTACTCTAAATGCTGAACAAGAAACATAATCAAGACCAATTCTATCAAAGTTTTCTGTGAATATTCTACTTTTATTATTTTAAATATTTTTAATTAATATTTTTTTTAACATTTTTACATCTTCTATATTTTTTTCATAATTACCATCAATAATATTACCAGTAAGAGGATCTATTATTGGCACATTATAACCATATTTCTTTAATAAGTTCTTTATAATATAAGTTCTTTTTTTCTTTTCTGATATATATTTATGGATGTCTTCACACTTTATTAATTGTTCACTAAACATAACATTTTTACTTTTGCCTCTATTAACTTTTTCTAATAAATATTCTATTTCATCAAAACATCCAATAGCAACTAAATCTTTATCCATATCTAATGAAGTTGGAATTCTTATTTCACCTCCATCTTGCAAACTATATCCATTATTTAATATACTTTCTAAAAAAACAAAGGATATATTAAATCTTATGTACTCATAAAATGCAGATGATGAATCATCATTACAATAAACCAAACTAAAATTTTTATTTTTAGGATGCAATGCGAAACAAATTTCATTTTCACATTGTTCATAAATTCTTGGTAAACATTCAAAATGTTCATATTCCATTTTAATCAAATCATTTCTTGACATAATTTTTCTAGATTTTATAATTTCTTCAAATATTTTTAAATCTTCTAACTTATTAGAATAATATTTTAAATTTATTCCATGAAAAATTTTGTTTTCTACTCCTTCAATACAATTAAACATTAAACACCCCACCTAAAAATCAATTATAAATATCGACTACTATTATTATAACAAAAAAACTAAGATACTCCTATCTTAGTTTATAATCTATTTACTATTTTTTATATTTGATTGCGCAGATGCTAGTCTTGCTCCTGGTACTCTAAATGCTGAACAAGAAACATAATCAAGGCCAATTCTATCAAAGTTTTCTATTGATTTTGGATCACCAGCATGTTCACCACATACACCAAGTTCAATATTAGGATTAGCGAGTTTTGCCTTTTCTTTTGAAATATTTACAAGTCTTAATACACCTTTTTCATCTACTGATTTAAATGGGTCACTTTCAAATATTTTTTTATCATAATAATCTTTTAAGAATTTACCAGAATCATCTCTTGAGAAACCAAATGTTAACTGTGTTAAATCATTTGTTCCATAACTAAAGAAATCACATTCTTTACCTAGTAAATCAGATATTATAATTGCACGAGGAATCTCAATCATTGTTCCTATTTTATATTCAATATCTATATTGTTTTCCTTTAATATTTTATCTGCTTCTGTTTTTATTATATTTTTTACATATTTAAGTTCAACATCATCACCTATTAAAGGTATCATAATATCAACTATTGGATTATTACCATTTTTCTTAACATTAACAGCAGCATTTATAACTGCTTTTGTTTGCATAATTGCAATTTCAGGATATGTGATAGCAAGTCTTACTCCTCTATGCCCCATCATTGGATTAAATTCTTTTAATTCACTAATTCTATCATGAATTTCTTCTAGTGATATATTAAGACTTTCAGCAAGTTCTTTTATTTCACTTTCTTCTTTTGGTAAGAATTCATGTAAAGGTGGATCAAGATATCTAATAACAACTTTTTCATTATTCATTACTGTAAATAATTTTTCAAAGTCTGATTGTTGATATGGAAGAATTTTACTTAATGCTTCCTCTCTTTCTTCTTTTGTTTCTGATAAAATCATTCTTCTAAAGTTAAATATTCTTTCTTTTTCAAAGAACATATGCTCTGTCCTACATAGTCCGATACCTTGAGCACCTAATCTTTTAGCATTTAATGCATCTTTTTCTGAATCAGCATTTGCTCTTACAATTATTCTTGAATATTCATTTGTCCAAGACATAAATTCTTCGAATTCGCCTTCTATTACGGCATCTTTTGTTTTTATTTGTCCTTTATATACATTACCAGTATTGCCATCAATCGAAATATAGTCTCCTTCATTTAAAACGATATTACCAATTTTTAATACTTTTTCTTTTTCCGATGCATATGCATCATTCAAACCACTTACACAGCATTCACCCATTTGTCTTGCGACTACTGCGGCATGTGATGTCATACCACCTCTAATTGTTAATATACCATTTGCTTTTTTCATTCCTTCAATATCTTCTGGTGATGTTTCAAGTCTAACTAAAATAGAATCTTCATCTTTTAAATCTTTAGAATTAAAGTATATTTTACCTACTCCTGCACCAGGGGATGCTGCTAAGCCTTTTCCAATAGGTGTTTTTGTTTTTAAATCTTCTTCATCAAATGATTTATGAAGTAATTGTGAAAGTGTACTTGCATCTACCGATAAAAGAGCCTCTTCTTTTGTTATTAATCCTTCTTTTACAAGATCAACTGCTATTTTAACTGCTGCTTTTGCTGTTCTTTTTCCATTTCTAGTTTGAAGTATATATAATTTACCATCTTCTATTGTAAATTCCATATCTTGCATATCTTTATAATGTTCTTCTAATTTTTTTGCATATCCATAAAATTCTTCATATAAGTCTTTATTATATTTTTCTAAGGTTTTAATTGGATTTGGAGTTCTAATTCCCGCAACTATATCTTCCCCTTGTGCATTAATTAGATATTCCCCAAATAATTCATTTTCACCAGTTGCTGGATTTCTTGAAAATGCTACACCACTACCAGATTTTTCATTTAAATTACCATATACCATTTGCTGAACATTAACCGCTGTTCCCCAAGAATATGGAATATTATTCATTTGTCTATATATATTTGCTCTTTCATTATTCCAAGAATTAAATACGGCTTTTATTGCTTCTATTAATTGATACTTAGTGTTTTGTGGAAATTCTTCTCCTGATATTTCTTTATAGATATCTTTAAATTTAAGTACTATTTCTTTCATATCTTCTTTTGTAAATTCTATATCTAATTTAATACCTTTTTCTTTTTTTATTTCATCTAAGACTCTTTCAAATTTACTTTTATCGTATCCTTTAACAACGTCAGAAAACATTTGTATAAATCTTCTATATGAATCATATATAAATCTTTTATTTTCTTCACTAAAACTTTCTACTATTTCGTCATTTAAACCTAAGTTTAATATTGTATCCATCATTCCAGGCATAGATGCTCTAGCACCACTTCTAACAGATACTAAAAGAGGATTTTTTTTATCACCTAATTTTTTACCAGAACTTTTTTCAAGTTCTTCTAATTTTTCATTTATTTCTTTAATTATTTCATCATTTAACTCTTTATTATTTTCATAATAATTATTACATGCATCAGTACTTACTATAAATCCATTTGGAACAGGAAGACCAATTTTAGCCATTTCACAAAGATTTGCGCCTTTTCCTCCTAGGATATTTCTCATATCTTTATTTCCTTCCTTAAAAGAATATACATATTTCATAATTTATTCCTCCTCGTACTTTCTTTTTTCATCTAAATAGCATTTACCACATAATGGTATATATTTTACATTATTAACTGAACCATCTATTAAATTAGTATCTCCTTTTAATGTAAATTTATCATTTATAAATCTCGCATTAAATTTTGCTCTTTTACCACATCTACATATAGTTATTAATTCATCTAATTCATCAGATAATTCTAAAAGTCTTTTACTTCCAGTAAATAACTTACTTTGAAAATCAGTTTTTAGTCCATAACATATAACAGGAATATTATAATATTTCGTTATATAGTATAATTCATCAACTTGTTTTTCACTTAAAAACTGTGCTTCATCAACTAAAATACATGATATTTCATCTAATTTATTATAATATTTTTCAATAGATTCATTTTCTTTTAAAAGAATATCTACCTTTCTTTTAAGACCGATTCTTGATTCTAAATAGTTATTTCCTTTTGTGTCTATTTCTGATTTTATTACAATTACCTTTTTATTATTTTGTTCATAATTATAAGCAACTTGCATTAATGCAGAACTTTTTCCACAATTCATTGCGCCATATCTAAAATATAATTTTGACATTTTATTCACCCTACTTTATTATACCAAAATAAAAATGTATTTACATTTGTAAATACACTTATTTTACACTTTTTAACTTATCTTTTATTTCTAGGGTGACACTTTAAATATACTTCTCTTAAATGTTCATTACTTACATGTGTATATATTTCTGTTGATGATAATGATGCATGACCAAGTAACTCTTGAACAACAAGTAAATCACAACCATTATCTAATAAATGTGTTGCGAATGTATGCCTAAACATATGAGGCGTAATATTTAGTTTAATACTTGTTCTTTTTATAATATCATCTATTATCTGTTCTACTCTTCTTGTTGTAAGTTTTTCACTCTTTTTACCAACAATTAAATAATCGCTTTTAACACCATCAAGTAATAAGTTTCTTCCTTCTTTTAAATATAAATTAATATATTCAAGAGCATAATCACCAAATGATACCAATCTTTCTTTACTACCTTTACCAAATATTAATATATTTTTATTACTAAAATCAATATCTTTTAATTTTATATTAACGAGTTCTGATACTCTGACTCCTGATGCATATAATACTTCTAAAATTACTCTTTCCCTTTGCCCTTCTTTTGTTTTTATATTAGGAACATTTAATATTTCTTCCATATTATTATAATTTATGAATTTTGGTATTCTTTTTTCTTTTTTGGGACTTGATACAAGTAAAAATGGATTTGATTCTACTTTGTTATTTAGTACTAAATATTTATAAAATGTTCTAAGTGAACTTAATTTTCTTGATATAGTAGATTTTGCATCATTTTTTTTATTTAAATATATTACATATTCTTTTGCATCATTATAATCCATATTTTTATAATTTATTTTATTACTTAAAATAAACGAATTATACTCATTTAAATCTTTGTTATAATTATTACATGTAAAATCTGAATAATTTCTTTGATATTTTAAATATTCTATAAATCTATCTATTTCTTTTTCCATAATATCACCACTAATTAAAAGAAGTTTAAAATTTAAACCTCTTCTGTTAATTTATCTTCATATCTTAAAATATATTTCTTTGCCATTTCTGGTGAATCAACTAACATATCTAATTCACTCATTTTTTGATCAGTTGTTAATTCTTTGCTTGTCATTATTGTATATATACGATCTTCTAAATCATCATAAGTTGATTCTTTTTCTTCATAATCATTTTGAACACTTTCGTATTCTTTAGAAACAATATTTAACAAACTAGATATTTCTTTCATTTTTTCATATGATAAACTTTTTTTATTAGTATTTAAATTTTCATTTTCAAAGAAGTATATAATAAATTCTCTATATAATTTATAATCTATTTTTAAATAATGATATAGCATTCCTTTATAATCTTTATTATTTTTTACATTTAAATATAAATTTACAACTGGAATATTTTTTGAATTTTTATCATTTAGATATTTATTTACTTTTGTTTTGTTATATAAAAACTCTTCTATCTTTTTTCTATCTATTTTTTCTATTTTTTCATAAACTCTATTAAAATTTTCTTTATCAAGAATCGCCCTATTATTATAATACATTGGACTATAATATTTTCCTCTTGATGACTCAATATAAACTATGAATTCACCAAATTCATCTTTTATTAATCTTTTTCTTATTGCATTTTTATCTATGAAATATGTTGTAAAATCATCAATATCTTCTAGTGTACCACTACATAACTTAACTCTTTTACCAGAATAATCTACATATAATGTATAATTTTTTTTCAAAACCCTCTGCATATTTCTTTACCTATCTTATTGTATATGGATTTTCTTCTGTTCCATTTCCATCAGCATATAATGCATTTTTATCAATATATATTACTGGATTAATAGAAAACGAATCATTAGCCTCTGAAATATTAGCTACACCATTACAAACACCATATATTTGGTAAGTATTATCTGCTACTGCATTCAAAGTTACAGAACAAATTCCTGATAAATAATTATAATTTGAACAAGATGCAGTGTCAGATCGGTTACAATTTGGATCTATACTTGCTCTCATATATTCATATATATTAAGTAAATCTATTTTTTGATCAGGGTATTTTGTTGAACATTCTGCAACACCATCAATACTTGTGTCATTAATATATTTTTTACCAATACATATATCATAACTTTTAATAAATGATTTCTCAATATCATTAAAAAATTGTGAGTTATACAATCCTGTTAATTTATCTTTAATTCTACTTTTTGAATAATCATTAATTCCTGAGAAATCATCAGTTTCAATATTATATCTGTCATCCCATGTATAATCATCATAATCATCATAGCTATAATCATCATCATTCCTTGCGACAAAAACTAACTTTAATAAATCATCTTTATTCAATTCGACAACTCTGTATATATTTTTTTCCATTTTTAAGTAGTTATTTGGATTTTCGCCTCTATATACATATTTTTCACCATATTTATATAATCCACCATCAGAATTTACTATAGGCACATTTTTTTTAATATAATCAACAAGTGATGTTGTTTCATAATATTTACCACATTTTAAATAAGGGGTATATTTATAATTGTCTCCATTTTTATTTATTAATACATAACCACTACATTTTACATTTTCGTCCTCAATGGAATTAAGTTCCTTAATATATTTTGAATTAATAAGTGTATCTGTATTTACTTTTGTTTGTTCCTTTTCATCTTTTGGTAATATTTTAGTGTTTTCATTTGCATATTTTTCGGCCACAACTTTTAGGTTTTCTTCCATTTGTGTATATGTACTTGCTTTTGACATACCCTTTCCTTTAAATAAAAAAGAGCATATTAGAATTACAACCACAAGTATTACAATAAACGTAATTATTTTTACTATATTTTCTCTAATAAAATTCATAATAATCCCTACCTTTAAACTAATTATAGCATAATAAATTAAACTTAACAAATATTATTTTTTAAGTGTAAACATATTTACAAAAAAAAGTAGAATTTTTTTACATTTCTACTTTTTTAATAGTTCACTAGCAGTTGTAACTAAACCAGCCATATTTTGCATATCTGATGGAATTATTATTTTAGTTGCTTGACCTTCTGCAACTTTTTCTAATGTTTCAAATTGTTTTAATGCAAGTACTGATTTGTCTGCTCCTGCCTCTTTTAAAAGTTTAATACCAGCAGCTGTTGCTTCTTGGACTTTTAATATTGCTTCTGCTTCACCTTCAGCAAGTTTTATTTGTGATTCTTTTTGAGCTTCTGCTCTTAAGATAGCACTTTCTTTTTCACCCTCAGCAATTAATATACTTGATTTCTTTTCACCTTCTGCTTGAAGAATCTTTTCTCTTCTTTCTCTTTCAGCACGCATTTGTTTTTCCATTGCTTCTTGTATATCTCTTGGTGGAATAATATTTTTAACTTCAACTCTGTTTATTTTTATTCCCCATGGATCAGTCGCTTCATCAAGTATTAAGCACATTTTATTATTGATTAAATCTCTGGATGTTAATGTTTCATCAAGTTCAAGTTCACCAATAATATTACGAAGTGTTGTTGCTGTTAATGTTTCAATTGCATTTATTGGATTTTCAACACCATATGTATATAATTTTGGATCAGTTATTTGAAAATAAACAACTGTATCTATTTGCATTGTTACATTATCTTTTGTAATAACTGGTTGTGGTGCGAAATCTCTTACCTTTTCTTTTAATGAAACATTATTTGCAATTCTTTCTATAAATGGAATTTTAAAATGTAATCCTGTTTGCCAAGTAGATTTATAACTACCTAGTCTTTCGATAACGAATGTTTTTGATTGTGGTACAATTTTAATATTTGTAATAATAATCAATATTAAAACTATAATTAAAATAATAAATTGCATAACTTACCTCTCCTCTTCTCTAACAATTATTTTAGCACCTTCAATTTTAAGTACCCTTACTTTTTTGCCTTCATCTATATGACTATTTGATACAGCCATCCAGTCTTTACCAGAAACTTTTACCCTACCTGGTGATAACTCATTTATCTCTTTTGTAACTATACCTATTTTACCAATTATCATATCAATATTTGTTTTTGTAACATTTTTATTTATAAATTTATCAAGCAATGGTTTTGTAAATATTAATGAAATAACAGTAAAAAATGTAAATACTACAATTTGAATAATTAAATTATCCGTAAAATATGTACTAATAAATGCACACAAACTACCAAAAGAAAACCAAATAGTAATTAAATTAAATGATAAGGCTTCAATTATCAAAAAGGCAAATATCAAAATAAACCATATCATAACACTTACCTCCTTTACAACTATTATATTACTAAAAATCTATAAAAATCAACAAAAAAAATGGCTTTTATACCATTTATTTATTTAATAAATCTAATAAATTAATTTTAAACATATCTTTATCAGCATTTTCTTTACTAATCATAACACCTTTATATGCATTTAACTCTGTAGCATGTCCTTCTAAGAATAATTCTTCTGGTGAAATTGATTTTAACAAAATAATATTTTTATTTGTATATATATCATAATGAAGCACTATTTCACCATGAACCTTTGTAAATAATTCATCCGCAGGAAGTGTAAGTTCATATGAAACTGTATTTTTTTCTTCATCAGTAGATACAATATCACCTAAAAATTCTCCCTCTTTCATTTTAGGATAAAATTCAAAGATTAATTTTTTAAATGCAAACATATTGTACTTCTTTAAAGAACGTTCACACTTCTTAAATTTAATTTCATCAAAATATTCAAATATATAATTTCCTTTCATATTATACCCCCTAATCACGGATGACTTTACCTTGATTTGCATGCGCAATTATATCATAATTGTAAACAATTGTCAAATAAAGCCTAAGGTTTTTCATATTATTCTTCTTATGATTTTATTATATCATTAAAAAATATAAGTAAAAAGACCAAAATTATATTTTTTACTTATATTTTACACTATTTTGCATCGTACCAATTTTTACCAATTTCAACGTCTACTTCTAGTGGTACATTTAATTTATATGCATTTTCCATAAAATTTATAACTATTTCTTTAACTTTTTCAAGTTCATCATTTTTAACATTAAAAATAAGTTCATCGTGTACCTGAAGTATCATTTTACTTTTTAAATTTAATCTATTAAATTCATTATATATATCAATCATTGCTTTTTTTAAAATGTCAGCACTTGATCCTTGAACTGGTGTATTAAGTGCCATTCTTTCACCTTGAACTTTAATCATATGATTTGTATTATATAATTCATCTATTTTTCTTTTTCTATTCATTATTGTTTTTACATATCCTGTTTCATATGCATCTTTTATTACTTTATCCATATAATTTTTTATTCCAGGGAACGTTTCTAAATAATTATCTAAGAATTTTTTTGCTGTTTTAATATCAACACCAAGATCTTCAGCAAGGCCAAAACTACTTATACCATAGATAATTCCAAAGTTAACTGCTTTCGCATCTCTTCTCATATTTTTAGTTACTTCATCTTTACTAACGTGGTATATATCCATTGCAGTTTTTGTATGTATATCTAAATGATGTTTAAATGCATCTATTAAATTTTGTTCTCCTGACATATGTGCGAACATTCTAAGTTCTATTTGTGAATAGTCACTTGATAAAAATACAGAATTTTCTTCAGGAATAAATGCTTTTCTTATTTCTTTTCCTTCTTTATATCTAATTGGAATATTTTGAAGATTTGGTTCAATTGATGATAATCTTCCTGTCCTTGTTAAAGTTTGTGTATATATAGTATGAAGTTTACCATCTTCTTTTACACAGTTTTTTATTCCTACAATATATGTTGTATATATTTTATTTAATGTTCTATGTTCTATTATTTTTTCTACTATTGGATGATAATCTACTATTTTATCTAGTATTTCTCTAGCAGTTGAATATGATGTTTTTTTCTTTTTTGGATATGGTATCTCAAGTTTTTCAAATAATATTTCACCTAATTGTTTTGGAGACTGAATATTAAATTCTTCTCCTGCATAATTATATATTTCACTTGTTAATTCATCTAACTTTTTATTAATATTTTCTCCCATTTCATCAAGTACTTTAGTGTCTACTCTAACGCCTTCTATTTCCATAGAGGCAAGTACATAAGATAGTTTCATTTCAATATTACTAAAAAGCTCTAATTGTTCTTCTTCTTTCATTTTATTTATAAATTCATCTTTAATATCATAAATAAATTTTGCTTTTTTTACTGTTAAATCAGCAAGTGCTTCGGTACTCATATTTTTTTCTTTTTTAAAGTTATCAAAAAGAGTAATATCGTAATTAAATGTATTTGCTAGATATGCAATATCGTCTTTAACATTATAATTTAATATATATCCTGCGATCATCGCATCAAATGTACAATTTTTTATATCTATATCATATTTATTAAGAGAAACAATCATCTTTTTTAAATCATATGTATAAATTTCTTTTCCATCTAATATGTTTTTATTTTCTTTCAATACTTCAAATGGTACATAGTATGCATTTTCACCATCATATAAACTCATTCCATAAATATCTGCATTATGATAATTTGTTTCACTTATTTCTAAGTATGCTGAAACCTTTTCTTTTAATTTTAAATCATCAATATTTTCTATTATTTTATATTCTAATTTTTCTTCTTTTTTTTCTTCCTCTTTAAAATCTTTTAAGAAACTATAAAACTCTAAATCACTATATATTTCTCTTAAACCATTAACATCTGGTCCATCATATTTTAATTCTTCTAAAGAATATGTAACAGGTACTTCATTATAAATTGTCGCAATATCCTTACTCATAAATGCAGATTCTTTTCCATCTATTAATTTTTGTTTAGTTGCGCCTTTTATATTATCAATATTATCATATACATTTTCTAAACTATCGTATTCTTGAAGTAATTTTAAAGCAGTTTTTTCTCCTATTCCCTTAACTCCAGGTATATTATCAGATGCATCACCCATAAGTCCTTTTAAATCTATCATTCTAATTGGTTTTATTCCATAAGTATCTATAAATGTTTCTTCATTCATTCTTATATAATCTTTTTGTTTTAATAATTTTACTTCTGTTTCTTCATTAATAAGTTGTAATAAATCTTTATCACTACTTACTATTGTTGTTTCAAATTCTGGATCTATAAGAGCCATTTTAGAATATGTACCAATAATGTCATCTGCTTCATAATTGTCTATTTCAAAGCATTTTATTCCCATTAATGAAACAAGTTTTTTTGCAACTGAAAATTGTTTTTTTAAATCATCTGGAGTTTCATTTCTTCCACCTTTATAATCTAAATATTTTTCATGTCTAAATGTTTTTCCTTTATCAAATGCAACAAGCATATATTCTGGCTTTTCTTCTCTTATTATTTTATTTAACATATTAACGAGACCATAAAGTCCATTTGTTGGAAAACCTTTACTATTTCTCATAGTATTTCCTGTATATGCAGTTGCAAAATAACTTCTAAAAAGCAAGTTATTTCCGTCTACTAATATTACTTTTTTCACTTTTTATCACCTACATATAAAGTATAACATAAAAATTTGATTTTTTTTCATTTTTGAGTATAATAATACTTGCTAAAAGAAAGGTCGGATAATTTGAAATATATTGAAATAGATAAAAGTAAAATAAAGAAATTATATAGTGACGGTGTTGAGTCTAATATATATTTATATGATTTAAATGGTCAAACAGTTTTATTAAAATTATTAAAAGATAAAAGTTCACTAAAAAATAAAGAAAAAAAAGTTAATATAATTATAGATAGTGATATTCTAAAAGATGAAGTTAACATACTTGCTTCTGCGAGTATAAATGGACAATTTGTTGGTTATTTTATGCCACTTGATTTAGAATATACAAGAACAGTAAGTGATTTTGATAAAAAAAGAGTAAAAATTTCTGCACTTAAGCAATTAAGAGATAAGATGGAAAGATTCAATAAAAATGGTATTTAC
>OLPW01003553.1_pt1 | contig 12056 bp, 7 predicted proteins | sample 1672161 | NCBI WGS metagenome assembly OLPW01 (sample SAMEA3136654, study PRJEB25190) | human gut metagenome
AGGAATCGACGGCCATTTGAAGAGTTGGTCGGTAACGGTCTTGTCCGCGACCTCTGTACTGAAGAAATTCAGTCAAAATCCGGCCCCGGAAGCGTTGCACGGATTTCTGACGAGGAGTTTATCCGGGAGCCGAGTATCATTCGGTGTACGAAGCGGGCTTTTGCGGATTCTGGATACACGAACGCCTGACGGCATTGGGGATCGACAACATCGTGGTCAACCCGGCCGACGTACCGACCAAGAGCAGCGAAAAGCTGCGTAAGAGTGACGCCGTGGACAGCGGCAAGCTGGCGCGGAGTTTAAGAGCCAACGAACTGAAAGGCATTTATACGCCGGACAGTGTATCGTTGGAAATGCGTTCCTTGATAAGATTGAAGAACTCGATCACCAAAGACACGACCCGTCAGAAGAACCGGATCAAGTCCCAGTTACGGTGTTTAGGCATCGGGATTCCGCAGGAGTTCCTCGAACCTTTCTCCAACTGATCGAAACGCTTTTTCGCATGGCTGAAAGAGGTTGAGACACTCACTCCGAGCGATCGTCAGGCCCTCGACATTCAGCTCCGGCATCTGGAGGAACTACGCCGTCAGAAGTTGGAGATGACACGGGCTTTACGGGCCTTGGCCAAGGCGGACCGATTCCGCGAACCGCAGCGGTTGATTATGAGCGTTCCGGGGTTCGGGCAGGCTACGGGAATGGCGTTTCTGTCGGAGATATGCGACATAACCCGTTTCCGCAATGCCGAACAACTGGCCGCCTATATCGGGATGATCCCGATGTGCCATAGCAGCGGAGAGAAAGACGGAACAGGAGACATTACCGTGCGAAAACACGCCGTCATGCGCTGTAATCTGATAGAGGCTGCATGGGTGGCTATACGCCAAGATCCCGCGATGAATCTGTTTTATACAGAACAATGCAAGCGGATGCCCAAGAGCAAGGCCATCGTAAAGGTCGCCCGCAAACTGGTAAATAGACTATACTTCGTGTTGAAACACCAGACCGAATATGTCAATAGTGTCGTGTCATAAGCAACCCCTTCCGGTAAACGGATTTTCCCAGAGAGAATACTACATATTGCGTGCGGCTTTGGAGTCCGCTTAATGTAAAATGCTCCTCTGGCCTTTGTAAACTAATACAGGAACATGCGGCAGAATACTGACCGCTGTGGAAAGTCTGTCTACCGAAGGATTTTTACGGGTTCTGAAATCACGGCTTTCGCAAGAGCCAAAGGTCAAAGCACATCGTGACTCCGCACCGACTCGATCGAAGGCCGGCGGAGACACGCTGTGCCTTGACCTTTGGCCGGGAAACTCATCAAGAATCGCAATGTATTGCAAATGAAATAAAAACAAATTTAACCGAAAACTTTGATCCAGATTTATTTGGATTGTAACAGGAAACGGCAGCATGGGGCCGGAACATTGTCCCCGGTCTCGTAGACCAATGAAATTTCGGACTTATTCCATGCTCTGATGTCTTTATTTCCTCAAAGTTATAATCATTAAAGTGAATATACGAATGACACTCCTGATCAGCATCGAATACCGTACCCGCTGGGGCGAACAGCTCGTACTCCGCCTCGGCAAGCGGCGCATCGCCCTGCAATACGCCGACGGCGGCGTCTGGACCTGCGCCGTAGAGCGGTACGCCCCTGCGGCGCAGCCGGCAGAATACCGTTACGAAGTCGAGCGCGAGGGCGTGTGCATCCGCAGCGAATGGCGGCCGCACACGCTGCGGATCCCGTCCCGGGAGGGGGTGCGTACGCTGCGCATTCGCGACCGCTGGCAGGAGATGCCCTCCGACACGCCGTTCTACTCCTCGGCATTCACCCGGGGCATCTTCGGCCGCGGGAAAACCGGTAATCCGAAGAAAGCAGCCGGCAACATCACCCTGCGCGTCATCCTGCCCACCCTGCGGCCGGACGAAACGCTCGCCGTCGCCGGCAGCGGCCGTGAACTGGGCGACTGGAAACGAATCGTCCCGATGGACGACAGCCGCTTCCCGGAATGGGAACTCACGCTGCATACTGCGCACCGGTTCGAATACAAATTCCTGATCGCCGACCGCAAGACCCTCACCCCCATCCTGTGGGAGGAGGGTGCCAACCGCACCTGGGGCGAACTGCCCGGCGCCGGCGAACACGCCCTCGACGCCGCGGCGTACCCGCGGTTCCCCGAACGCAGATGGCAGGGCGCCGGGACGGCGATCCCGGTCTTCTCGCTCCGTACGGAAGAGGATTTCGGCGTCGGTGAGTTCTACGACCTGAAACGGCTCATCGACTGGGCGGCCGCCACCGGGCAGCGCGTCATCCAGGTACTGCCAATCAACGACACCACCATGACCGGCACCTGGGAAGACTCCTACCCCTACAACGCCAATTCGACCTTCGCCCTGCACCCGCAGTTCATCCGGCTGCCGGCCGCGGGCGTCGTGGAGGACGACGAGTACCGCACCCTGCGCAGCGAGCTGAACGCCCTTCCCGAAATAGATTACGAGCGTGTCAACGGGCACAAACTGCGGCTGCTCCGCCGGGCGTTCGAACGCCACGGAACCCGCACTGCGGCACGCCGCGACTACAAGGACTTCATCGCCGCCAATAGACACTGGCTCATCCCCTATGCCGCCTTCTGCACGCTGCGCGACGAAACGGGCACGCCCGACTTCACCCGCTGGGGCGGCTTCGCCCGCTATGACCGCAAAACCGTCGACGCCTACTGCCGCAGCCACAACCGCGACATCGCATTCCACTGCTATGTTCAATACCACCTGCATACGCAGTTGTCCGAGGTCTGCGCCTACGCCCGCGCCCACGGCATCGTCCTCAAGGGCGACCTGCCCATCGGCATCAGTCGCACGAGTGTCGACGCATGGCTCTACCCACACCTGTTCCACATGGACTCGCAGGCCGGGGCTCCGCCCGACGCATTCTCGGCCGTCGGGCAGAACTGGGGATTCCCGACTTACAACTGGGAACGTATGGCACGCGACGGCTACGCCTGGTGGCGGGCACGCATGGCCAAGATGGCCGAATACTTCGACGCCTTCCGCATCGACCATATCCTCGGCTTCTTCCACATCTGGGAGATTCCCACGCATGCCGTACACGGGTTGCTGGGCTATTTCAACCCCGCCCTGCCCTATTCCGCAGATGAACTGCGCGGCATGGGCTTCGACACGCAGGACGGACGCTACACCACCCCGGCGCCCGACGAACACATGCTCGGGGAACTGTTCGGCGACCTGGCCGGCGAAGTCCGCGCCACCTGCATGAAGGAGGGGCGGTTACTGCCCGCCTATGCCACCCAGCGCAAGGTCGCAGCCCGCTTCCCGGGCGACGACGAACGCCAGACCCGGCTGCGGGAAGGGCTCATGGCATTGCTCGACGACGTGCTCTTCATCGAAGACCCGCGCCGCAAGGGCTATTTCCACCCCCGCATCGCCCCCCACTCGACACATGCCTACCGCCGGCTCGACGGAGAGCGCCGCGCGACCTTCGACCGGCTCTATACCGACTTCTTCTACCACCGGCACAACCGTTTCTGGCAGGAATCCGCCCTGCGCAAGCTCCCGGTGCTCCTCTCGGCGACCGAGATGCTGACCTGCGGCGAAGACCTGGGGATGATCCCCGACAGCGTCCCCGAAACGATGCACGAACTGCAAATCCTCTCGCTCGAAATCCAGCGCATGCCCAAGACGCCGGGGGAACTCTTCGCCGACCCGGCGCACTACCCCTATTTCTCGGTCTGCACCACTTCGACGCACGACATGAACCCGCTGCGGGCATGGTGGGAGGAAGACCGCGAACTCACGGCGCGCTTCTACCACGAAGCACTCGGCATCGGGGGCGACGTTCCCTATTTCTGCGAGCCGTGGATATGCCGGCGCATCCTCGACATGCACCTCAATTCCCCGGCGATGCTCACCATCCTGCCGTTACAGGACTGGCTTTCGACCGACGGGGAGCTGCGCTACCCCGACCCGGCCAAGGAACGCATCAACGTCCCGTCCATCCCCCGCTACCACTGGCGCTACCGGATGCACCTCCCGCTCGAGGAGTTGCTCCGCAAGGAGACCTTCAACGAATCGCTGCACGACATGATCGCCTGCAGCGGGCGCCGCTGACGGGCGTACTGCGGCACCGCCGCTCCCGGCTACAAAAAAGGGGTACTCCGATGGGTACCCCTTTTTATCATGCAGCCGCGACGAAGGCTCAGCCATTCCCCTCCAACCACTTCAGGAAGTCGTCGACCCGCGACCGGCTCACCACCATCTCGAACTCAGGACGCGGACGTGCCGTGATCTTCAGCCGGTTGCCCAGATATTTCACGATGCTGACGATCGCCGGCATGGCGATGATGCAGCTGCGCGATATGCGGAAAAACCGCCCGGGATCCAGTTCGTCCGAAAGGACGTCGAGCGACTGATCCATGATGTAGCGGTTGTTGTCGTTCGTGACAAGGTAGGTGTTTTTCTCTTCCGAGTAGAAATAGGCGATGTCGGTGGTCTGCACCGGGACGATCCGGTCGTTGAAACGCACGACATAGCGCTGTTTGTATTCGCGCGGGCTGCGGATTGCGTTCAGCAATACGTCGGGGTCGATGCCCCCGCTCCGCACACGGCAACGTTCCACGGCACGCCGCAGCGCCGCGAGGTCGATCGGTTTGAGCAGGTAGTCGATGCTGTTGACCTCGAACGCCCGCACGGCGTAATTGTCATATGCGGTGGTCATGATGACCCGCGCCGTCACGTCCGCCTGGCGGAATATCTCGAAGCAATCCCCGTCGGAGAGTTCCACGTCCATGAAAATCACATCGGCACTGTTCCCCGGCGTGCGCAGCCAGAGCACCGTCTCCCTGACCGAGCCGGTCGTCCCGACGATCCGTACGTCGGGAAAATGCTGGGTCAGCGCTCGCGCCAGGTTTGCCTGGGCCATCATTTCGTCTTCTACGATCAGTACGTTCATATTACAGCAACGGTAAGGTGACACAATATTCGGTATCGGTACGGCGTATCCCGATCGGGATGCCCGACAGGTCGAGGTACTGCTGGCGGATGTAGTTCAGCCCCACACGGGTCGAGGGGTTGCCGGATACCTTCAGCTGAAGGTTGTTCGACACCGTCACGGCCTCGGCCACGGCGACGATGCGGATCACCAGCGGCCGGTCGGCCCCCACCGAGTTATGCTTGATGGCGTTTTCGATCAGCAACTGCACCGAGCAGGGCAGGACATGGCGGTTCATGGCCTCATCCGAAATGTCGGTCTCCACGCGGAACCCTTCGGGGAAACGCACCTGTAACAGGTCGACGTACATCCCCACGAAGGCCATCTCCTCGCGCAGGCGCACGAGTGTCTCCTCCTCGTTCTGGAGCATGTAACGGTAAATGCCCGCCAGTTTATGGATGTAGGCGCTGGCCTGCTCCGTGCGCTGCTCGCAGACCAGGCAGTCGAGGATATTGAGCGAGTTGAACAGGAAATGGGGGTTGACCTGCTGTTTGAGTTTCATGTAACGGAACTGCGCCTGGTGCGCCTTGCCGCGCTCGGCACGCAGCACGGCACGTGCGACCAGGGCGTAATCAACCATAAATACGACCGAATAGAGGGTCACCTCGACCAGCAGGGTGACGATCCACAGTTGCAGGAACTCCCGTGCGGTGAACGAGCGGTCGAAGGCGAACGGCAGGTGCAGCCCCGTAATGAGCGCCACGCAGGCCGACGTGAGCAGCACGAACAGAAGGAAGGCCGCGATTTCGGCGATCGGGCCGTGTCGGGTTTCACGCCTGCGCGTATGCCGGACATAGATGATATTGACGCACAGCAGGATAATCAGTGCCGCGGAATTGGAAGCCAGCAAGTCGGCCATGTGGTAGAGGCGGTCTGTGGAAAAGGAAGGCGAGGCGAAAAGCTCGACATAGGCCAGCCTCAGCACGAAAATCCCCCCCACGGCCAGCAGCAGCAACCCGATGCGGGGCGTCCAGGCCGAGGAGCGGCTCGCCGTGTCGTCGCCGCGGCGGAACAACTTGGTGAACCACACGATGCTCCAGCCCAGAATCTCGGTGGTTATGAAGGTCGAGACGGCATGCACCACGGGCGGGGCGTGCAATAACAGCTCGATCAGCTGCGCACCGCCCGTACCCAGTAGGTAGCCGATCACGTTGACGACGATCACGCTGGCAGCGGTGAACTCCACGTTCAGTCCCCGTTTGAGGCAGATCAGCACGATCAGCACGATCGTCAGCAGCGTCAGCACCAACTCGTCGTTGATCCCCGCCAGATGGCATGAAAGGGCGACCACGGCATGGAGCACGGCGAACAGGTGGATGATTCCGGACACTTTGAGCGATCGCATATAGGCTGACTGAGGCTGTATTAAAGTATATACGGGTTTCGTTTATTACGAATAAAGGTAGTGTTTTTCCGCGGAAATTCCAAATCGTCCCCCGCGGGCTACCGTTCGTCGCAAAAATCCGCCCGTTCATCCGGCTGAACCTTCCGTTCGTCGCCCTGCGGTTCGCCGTCCGGATTTTTTTATTAAAATTTGTATAACCTGAAAACCAACCGAAAAACCGAAATGACCAAGCCTAAACTCTCATTTTGGCAGATTTGGAACCTCAGCTTCGGCTTCCTCGGCGTGCAGATCGGATATTCGCTCCAGAATTCCAACACGTCGAGCATCTTCGAATCGCTGGGGGCAGATGTCAGCCACCTGAGCTACTTCTGGCTGGCGGCACCGCTGGCCGGCATGATCGTCCAGCCCATCGTGGGGCTTTTTTCCGACGGCACCTGGACGCGCTGGGGCCGCCGCATCCCCTACATCCTGGGCGGGTCGCTGATCTCGGCGCTGGCGCTGGTGCTCATGCCCAACTGCCCCAAACTGCTCGCCTTCGCCCCGCTCGCCATGGGGGCTTTCATCCTGCTGTTCATGGATTTGTCGTTCAACGTCACGATGCAGCCCTTCCGGGCGCTGGTGGCCGACATGCTCGACGATTCGCAGAAGACACAGGGCTACGTGGTACAAACCTTCCTGATAAACCTCGGTGCGGTCGTCGGCGCTATCCTGCCGCTCGTCATGACATGGCTCGGCGTGTCGGACGAGGCCGCTCCGGGGCATGTTTCGCCGCACATCGCCTACTCCTACTATGCCGGGGGCGCGATCCTGCTGCTCACGGTGCTCGTCACCTCGTTCAAGACACGGGAATATCCGCCCGGGGAGTTCGCCCGCTACAACAACCTCTCCGAGGAGGACGCCAAACCGATGAGCTTCGTCGGCCTCATGCGCAACGTCCCCGGCGTGATGGTGCGGCTGGGCGTCACGCAGTTCTTCTCGTGGGCGGCGCTCTTCCTGATGTGGACTTACCTCAAACCCGCCATCACGGGTGTAGTCACCGACCATGCCACGGGCGAAGTGCTCTCGGCCGGCGCCACGCAGACATGGGTCGGCGTGCTCAACGGCACCTACCCCATCCCCGCCTGCATCGCCGCCCTGTTCCTCGGGCGCGTCGCCGCGCGCTACGGCAACAAACCCGTCTACGCGGCCTGCCTGCTCGCCGGGGCGCTGGGCTTAGCGGGGTTGTGCCTGCTGCACGACCAGTACGCGCTGATGCTCCCGATGGTGGGGATCGGCATCGCCTGGGCGGGCATCCTCGCCATGCCCTACGCCATCCTGTCGCGCGCGGTCGAGCCACGCCGCATGGGCGTATACATGGGTATCTTCAATTTCACGATCACCGTCCCCCAGATCGTCATCGGACTGACCGGCGGTGCCATCGTCAAGTACTGCTTCGCCTCCGATGCGGCCGACATGCTGGCGCTCGCCGGGGTCTTCATGCTGCTGGCCGCCGTGTCGGTCTTCCTGGTCAAAGAACACAAGGCCCAATGACCTACAATCCATAAAATCAACTTATAAACTAACCAAAATTCTTATGAAACGATTTTTAACTATGTGTGCGGGTATCTTGCTCATATGTCAATTTACCCCCCCCCTCACGCTGGCGCAAAACGCTGGTTATGAGGTTAAAGGCGTAGTTGTCGACAAGTCCGGAATGCCGATCCTGGGCGCTACCGTCGTCGAAAAGGGCACGACCAACGGTGTCTCGACGGGCATCGACGGCGACTATGCCATCCGCGCCGCCGGCCCCGAGTCGGTCATCGAGGTCAGCTATGTCGGTTACAAGACCGTCAGCCTGGTGGCCAGTTCGTCGCTGCTGGCGCACCTCACGCTCGAAGAGGATGCCATGGGTATCGACGACGTGGTGGTGATCGGCTACGGTACGGTCAAGAAGAACGACATGACCGGTTCGGTCGTGGCGATCAAGGCCGAAGAGTTCAACCGCGGCGCCGTGGTCTCCACACAGGACATGCTCAAGGGTAAGGTTCCGGGCGTGCATATCATCCCCGGCGACGGAGGCCCCGGATCGAGCGCCACCATCCGCGTGCGCGGTGCGGCTTCGCTCAACGCCTCGAACGACCCGCTGATCGTGATCGACGGGGTGCCCATCGCAGTCGACGGCGGCAAGGGTATGGCCAACCCGCTGGAGACGATCAACCCCAACGACATCGAATCCTTCACCGTGCTCAAGGACGCTTCGGCGGCGGCCATCTACGGTTCGCGCGCCTCGAACGGCGTCATCCTCGTCACCACCAAGAAGGGGCGCGGCAACACGCCCCGCGTATCGTACAGCGGCAGCGTGAGCGTCCAGACCAACTCCGACGAGCTGCCCGTGATGTCGCCCGGCGAGTTCCGCACCTACATCGACCAGGTATACCCCGCAGGTACGACCACGGGCGACAAGGTGCAGTCGATGCTCGGCGACAAGAACACCAACTGGCAGGACTTGGTCTTCCGCACCGCCATTTCGCATGACCACAACGTCAGCCTGATCGGCAACATCAACGATAGGATGCCCTACCGCGCATCGGTGGGCTACACCAACCAGCAGGGTACGCTCGAAACATCGAAATACGAACGCGGGACGCTCGACCTGAGCCTCTCGCCCAACTTCTTCGACAAGCACCTCACGGTCAACCTCAACGCCAAGGGCGTCATCACGTCGCAGCGCTACGCCTCGGGCGGCGTGGTGGGTTCGGCGGCCTTCTTCAACCCCACGATCGACCCCTATTTCCGCAACGACGACGGTTCGATCGACTACACGACCACCAACGGATACTGGAACTACGGATCGGGCCGCGGCGAGGACTTCACGCCCAACACCCTGCTGGGCGCAGGCCCGCTCTCGCAGCTCTACGACCGCGACAATACGGCGCGTGCCAAGCGTTTCATCGGCAACGCCCAGATCGACTATAAGGTTCACGGCTTCGAGGCGCTGCGCTTCAACCTCAACCTCGGCCTCGACGTATCGAGCGCCAAGACCTACGACGGCGTGAACCCCGGCTCGTTCCAGGCATACACCGACACCGAGGCCCGCGGCTGGGGACAGTATTCGTGGACGACGAACTTCCGCCGCAACCAGCTGCTCGAATTCTACGCCAACTTCAATAAGGAGTGGGGCATCCACCACCTCGACGTGATGGCCGGTTATTCGTGGCAGCATTTCTACAGCTCCGACCACTCGGTATCCTATTTCAACGAGACGCACGAGCAGAAGGGCGAGGATTCGCGCTACCCGTTCAACCGCCAGGAGAACTACCTGCTCTCGTTCTACGGACGCCTGAACTATTCGATCGCCTCGAAATACCTCTTCACCTTCACGCTGCGCGACGACGCCTCTTCGCGTTTCTCGAAGGATACCCGCTGGGGCCTCTTCCCTTCGGGCGCCTTTGCGTGGAACATCGCCGAGGAGAATTTCCTGAAGGATTCGCGTGCCGTCTCGGCCCTCAAGCTGCGCGTCAGCGTGGGGCAGACCGGGCAGCAGGAGATCGGCTCCAATTATCCCTACCTGGCGCGTTACGACATGTCGACCGACGTCTATAAGACCTATTACATGGGCAGCGCCGGGCACATGTTCTACCTCACGCCGGGCGCCTACGACCCCAACATCAAATGGGAGACCACGACGACCTACAACGTCGGCCTCGACTTCGGGTTCCTCGGCGGCCGCATCAACGGTAGCGTCGACTGGTACCTGCGCCAGACGGACGACCTTCTGAACAGCGTCATCACCCCCATGGGCTCGAACTTCGGCAACACGGTGCTCACCAACATCGGCTCGATGGAGAACAAGGGCGTGGAGTTCAACCTGAATTTCATCCCCGTGCAGACCAAGGACTGGAACCTCACGGTCGGCTTCAACGGCACGTTCCAGCACACCGAGTTCACCAAGCTCAACAACACCGACGACCCCGACTACAACATCCAGACGGGAAGCATCACCAAGGGCACGGGTAACCTGCTCCAGATCCACAAGGTAGGCTATGCGCCCTACACTTTCTACTGTTTCCAGCAGGTATACGACCAGGACGGCAATCCGATCCAGAACGCGCTGGTCGACCGTGACAAGGACGGCAAGATCACACAGGCCGACCGTTACGTGACCGACAAGAGCCCCAACCCCGACTTCTTCTACGGCATCAGCCTCAAGCTGAGCTACAAGAACTGGGACTTCGGCTTCAACGGCCACGGTTCGGCGGGCAACTGGGTCTTCAACGACTTCGCCTCGGCCAACTCGACGTCCAACATCGACATCAACGCCGGCAACCTGCCCAACTTCGCACGGCTGGTCAAGAAGACCGGCTTTACGAAGGCCAACAGCGGCGAGCAGTGGTATTCGGACATGTTCCTCGAAAACGCCTCGTTCTTCCGCATGGACGACATCAACCTCGGGTACACGTTCAACAAGATTGGCAACTGGAAGGGCTCGATGCGCGTCGCCTTCGGCGTGCAGAACGTATTCGTCATCACCGATTACAGCGGCGTAGACCCCGAAATACCGGGTGTCAACGGCATCGACGGCTCGATCTGGCCGCGCCCGCGCACCTATTCGCTGCGTCTGAATGTAAACTTCTAAAAACGAACGAACCATGAAAATCGACATAAAACATTTCGCCTTGGCGGCGGCAGGCGCAACGATGCTGCTCACTTCGTGCATCGGGGATCTCGACACCCTGCCCCTCAACCCGTCCGACTCGACCTCGGAGACCGTCTACGGGAAAGACGAGAACGGCTACCTGGCCGGGCTCACCAAACTCTATTTCAATTTCGTCTCGAACGACACCACCGACCTGCAGGTCAGCGACGGCGGCGCCTCGGAGCTCATCCGCGCATTCTGGACGATCCAGGAGGTTACGGCCGACGCCTGCAAATGCGCCTGGGAGAACGACGCCTGGGTACGCGCCATGAATACCGACACGTGGTCCGACGCCGACAACGACGCGACCTACGCCGTCTACGTACGTACGTTGCAGGGCATCGCCTACGTGAACGAGTACCTGCGCCAGACCGCCTCGGACAAACTCTCCGACCGCGGCGTGAGCAGCGAACTGGCCGCCAGGATCCAGAGCTTCCGTGCCGAGGCCCGTTTCCTGCGCGCCTATTTCTACTGGATCGCCCTCGACGTGTTCGGCGACGTGCCGTTTACGACCGAGACCTCGCCCTTCGGCGGCGGTGTGAACCCCAAACAGGCCTCGCGCAAGGATGTCTTTGACTACTGCATCTCGGAGCTGACCGACCTGGCTTCGGACGAAAGCGCGATGCCTGCCGCACGCTCGAACTACCCGCGTGCCGACAAGGGTGCGGTCAACGGCCTGCTGGCCCGCATGTACCTCAATGCCGAGGTTTATGCCGGCACCCCGATGTGGACGGAGGCCAAATCCGCCTGCGAAGCGATCTTCGGCATGGGCTACTCGCTCTGCCCGGAGTATTCCGACCTCTTCCGCGGCGACAACGGCGAGAACGCCGACGCCCTGAAGGAGATCATCTTCGGCGTGGCATACGACGCCGAGCAGACGCAGTCCTACGGCGGCACGTCGTACCTGACGCTGGCAGCCATCGCCGCCACCGACGTGACGGCCGAACAGAAGATCAACGGCGTGAACAACGGCTGGGCCGGCATCCGCGTACCCTACGAATACGTACAGAAATATTTCAACGCCCGCAACG
>OLPW01003555.1_pt1 | contig 12054 bp, 9 predicted proteins | sample 1672161 | NCBI WGS metagenome assembly OLPW01 (sample SAMEA3136654, study PRJEB25190) | human gut metagenome
GATGGAAAGCGCATCCCAGTTGATGCCGGAATGAATACCGGCGACAACATCGGGTTGGTCATCAATAATCAATACATTCATTCGGGATTCCTCCTCTTTCTAGGATAATGAAAACAAATTTTCGTTTGAGAGTAAGCTACTTTTAGTTTCTGAACTGGTATTTGGTTCTTCCTGGATGGGCAGGATAATTTCTGTCAGGGCGCCGGAGGAATTGTTCATACAGATCAGTCCGGCCTGATCACCGTAAAGTAAGGTAAGTCGTTGACGGAGATTGTGTATACCGATGTGCTGTCCGGTTACTGCATCTTCTGTATGTTGTTTGAGTTGCCAGGCATACGACAAAAAGAAATTGTGGATGGAGAATGCATGGATTGTACGGGAAATTGTGGAAAGATGCGGGAAGGATAAAAAATGGGAATTAAAGTAGATATTAAGAGAAAACTGGGAGAATTCAGTCTTGATATACATTTTCAGACAGAATCGAAACGAATCGGGATTCTGGGAGCATCTGGTTGTGGAAAAAGCATGACGCTTAAGAGTATCGCGGGGATTGAGACACCGGATTTTGGAATGATACAGATTGATGATAAGGTGCTGTTTGATTCGGCCAATAAAGTGGATTTAAAACCACAGAAAAGAAATGTCGGCTACCTCTTTCAGAATTATGCGTTGTTTCCAACTATGACAGTTGCAAAAAATATTGCGGCAGGTCTGAAAGGCAGCAAGGAAGAAAAGCAAAAAAAAGTACAGGAAATGATTGAAAAATTTGAGCTGACAGGACTTGCTGACCGGTTGCCGGGACAGCTTTCCGGTGGGCAGCAGCAAAGAGTTGCACTGGCGAGGATCATGGCGTATGAGCCGGATGTCATTCTGTTGGATGAGCCATTTTCCGCATTGGACGTATTTTTAAAAGACCGGCTTCAGCAGGAACTGATCGAGATGCTGAAGGATTATGAAGGAACTGTTATTATGGTATCGCACAGCAGAGACGAAATTTATCGTTTCAGCGAGGAACTGTTGATCATGGATCAGGGGAAACCGGTCATTTATGGAGAAACGAAAGAAATATTTGCGAAACCTGTATATAAAGAGGCTGCAAAACTGACCGGCTGTAAGAACTTTTCCAGAATAAAACGTGTAGATGTACATACGGCAGAGATCCTTGACTGGGGAATTACATTACATACGAATCAGGAGATTGATGAACAGGCAACCTGGTTTGGGTATCGGGCTCATGATTTTGTGCCGGTGTGGGGAAAGCGAAAGGAGAACTGTCTGAAGATAAATGTTGAAAGTGAGGCAGCACTTCCTTTCGAAAGGAATTATTACCTTTACCCGGAGGGGGAAGAAAATCAGAATAAACAGACGATCTGCTGGTTTCTTCAGAGAGAAAAGCTGGAAAAAATCGGAGAGAAAGGAATGCCGGATTATCTGGAACTTACGGAAGATGGCATGATGTTCCTGAGAGGATAAAAGAGAGGTTTAAGTAGTTGCGGGTTTTATAGGGGTATGTTAGACTGAGCATAGAATAGATTTGAAAAAAATTCAAAACAAGGAGGAAAAAGGTATGAAGAGAATGAAAAGAGTATTGGCGTTGGGGATGGCGGTACTGATGTGTATGGGGCTGACTGCATGTGGCAAAGATTTTGATGCAGCAGGATACACAAAATCGGTATTAGATGCAAATTATCATGCGCAGTATGATAAATATGCCGAATACCGTGGAATTTCTGAGAGTGATGCGAAAAAAGAAGTGACAGAAGGTATGAGAACTCAGATCGAGAGCGCATTTTCAGGAATGGACGTTAGTGATGAGATGATGGATAAATACATAGAGGTAGCTGATAAGGCCTATGATCTGGCAGATTTCACAGTAAAAGATGCCAAGAAACAGGATGATGACAGTTATGTAGTAACTGTAGTGATCAAGCCATCAGATGTATTCAGTAATTCTTCCAATTATGTAAATGATATTGCAACAGAGTATGCAGATCAGGGAAAAGATCCGACACAGACAGATGTGCTTATGGATATTTTAGTTGAGAGTCTGAACCGTGCGATTGAAGCAAACTCTTACGGTGATGAGACGACATTGGAAGTTCATGTAACAGCGGACAAGGATGGGGCATACGGAATCGAAGAATCGGAGATGGAGACACTGGAAGCAACTATGTTCCCAGGCGAATAAATTAGACAAAACAAAGTATTTAATAGCCGGGGTATTAATGGCAGGGTATTAATAGCTGGCCATAGGAAAGCTATATAAAAGGCTTGACATGCCAGTCCTTACTGTGCTACGATTTTTACGTTGAAATTCTTTTATATCTATATAAAAAAGATGTAAATATTCATAAGATAGCCAGAATGATTTATGGAAATTGCTGAATATTGAAAATGAAACAGAAAATGCGTGGAAAAAGAGAGTACGGTTGGAAAGATTCTACAGAGAAGCCCCGGTTAAGCTGAGAAGGGCGGATTGGAACAAGCGGAAGATGGCTTTGGAGCAGTGAGTGTGAAGAGTGGCAGACAGGTCAGGAATTTAGCACTTAATGGGATTCGCCCATTACAGCGAAAGAGTGTAGATGGCACTCGATGAGGTTCTGATCCGTGAGGATAGAGCGAAAAGAAGTGGTAACGCGGAATATCCCGCCTTCTCAGTATGAGAAGGCGGTTTTTTTGTATAGGTAGGAAATTGCATTTCCTACCTATACAAAAAGCCACCGGCAGGATGTGACAAAAATTATCATTCAATAATGAAAAATTAAGATTATAGAAGGAGAGAAGAATATGTGTGAGAAATGCAACAAAGGAAAGTATTATATTACTACAGCGATTGCTTATGCATCAGGCAAACCGCATATTGGTAATACTTATGAGGTCGTTCTTGCAGATGCAATTGCAAGATACAAAAGAAGTCAGGGATACGATGTATTTTTCCAGACAGGAACTGACGAACATGGTCAGAAAATTGAACTGAAAGCGGACGAGGCAGGTATTACACCAAAACAGTTCGTTGACAATGCAGCGGAAGAGATTAAGAAGATCTGGGATTTAATGAATACTTCCTATGATAAATTTATCCGTACGACTGATGAGGATCATGAAGCACAGGTCAAGAAAATTTTCAAAAGACTGTACGATCAGGGAGACATTTATAAGAGTTCATACGAGGGAATGTACTGTACTCCTTGTGAGTCCTTTTGGACAGAGTCTCAGTTAGTAGACGGAAAATGTCCGGATTGTGGACGCGAATGTAAACCAGCGAAGGAAGAAGCATATTTCTTCAGAATGAGCAAATACGCTGACCGTCTGATCGATTATATCAACACGCATCCGGAATTTATTCAGCCTGTATCTCGTAAAAATGAGATGATGAACAATTTCCTTCTTCCAGGTCTTCAGGATCTGTGCGTGTCCAGAACATCCTTCACATGGGGAATTCCGGTTGACTTTGATCCAAAGCACGTTGTGTATGTATGGCTGGATGCCTTGACAAACTACATCACAGGAATCGGATACGATTGTGATGGAAACAGCACAGAGCAGTTCAAGAAAAACTGGCCTGCAGATTTACATTTGATCGGAAAGGATATTATCCGTTTCCACACCATTTACTGGCCAATCTTCCTGATGGCACTGGATCTTCCACTTCCAAAACAAGTATTTGGACATCCATGGCTTCTGCAGGGCGATGGTAAGATGAGTAAATCCAAGGGAAATGTATTGTATGCTGATGAATTGGTAGATTTCTTCGGAGTTGACGCAGTACGTTACTTCGTACTTCATGAGATGCCATTTGAGAATGACGGAGTTATTTCCTGGGAGCTTATGGTAGAGCGTATGAATTCCGATCTGGCAAATACACTTGGAAATCTGGTCAACAGAACCATTTCTATGACAAATAAATACTTTGGCGGAACGGTGACGAATAAAGGTGTTGCTGAGACAGAAGAAGACAAAGCAGTTGATGCGGATCTGAAAGCAATCACAGAGGATACGCAAAAAAGAGTGGAAGCTAAGATGGACGAGCTGCGTGTGGCAGATGCGATCACAGAGATTTTCGTACTCTTCAAACGCTGCAACAAATATATCGACGAGACAATGCCGTGGGCACTTGCAAAAGAAGAGGCTAAGAAAGACCGTCTGGAGACAGTGCTCTATAATCTGATCGAGAGCATCAAAACAGGCGCAAGACTTCTGGAGTCCTTCATGCCAGAAACATCTGAGAAGATTCTTGCACAACTTGGTGACGGAAAAGTGACAGAAAAGCCGGAAATTCTTTTCGCAAGATTAGACGTAGAAGAAGTAATGAAGAAAGTAGAAGAACTTCACCCACAGATGACAGCAAAAGAGAAAGAGAATCAGGCAGATGGTGAAGAAGAGACAGTAATCGATATTGATGCAAAACCAGAAATTACATTTGACGACTTCGGAAAAATGCAGTTTCAGGTAGGTGAGATCATTTCATGCGAGGCAGTCCCGAAATCTAAGAAATTACTGTGCTCACAGGTAAAAATCGGAAGTCAGGTAAAACAGATTGTATCCGGAATCCGCAAACACTATACACCAGAAGAAATGGTCGGCAAGAAAGTTATGGTACTTGTGAACCTGAAGCCGGCAAAACTTGCAGGAGTACTTTCAGAAGGAATGCTTCTGTGCGCAGAAGATGCAGAAGGAAATCTGGCCCTGATGACACCGGAAAAAGCAATGCCGGCAGGAGCAGAGATTTGCTAATATACAGAACTTAAAAATTTTGTGTACGATGAAGCACAATTCAAAAAGGGACAGGTTAACAATCGCTGTAAGAAGCGGAAAAAGGCAGTTTAAATAATTACACAATTTAATTGGGGACGGGGGTTTTTTGAAAAAACCCCGTCCCCAAAGGAGGAAATATGAGTAAGATTAGAATTGGTATTGTAGGTTATGGTAATATTGGCCGTGGCGTTGAGCAGGCAATTAAGAGAAATGAGGACATGGAGTTGGCGGCAGTTTTTACAAGAAGAGATCCTGCGTCTGTCAAAGTTGCGACTGAGGGTGCGAAAGTAGTGCACATGGATGATATGTTATCTATGAAGGGTGACGTGGATGTAATGGTTCTGTGCGGTGGTTCTGCAACGGATCTTCCGGTCATGGGTCCAGAGATTGCAGCAAATTTTAACACAATTGACAGTTTTGATACACATGCCAAGATCCCAGAGTATTTTGCAAATGTGGACAAAGCTGCAAAAGAGGGAAATAATATCAGTATTATTTCTGTTGGCTGGGATCCGGGAATGTTCTCTTTGAACCGTCTCTATGCGGAGTCTATTCTTGTCCAGGGAAGCACATATACATTCTGGGGCAAGGGTGTAAGCCAGGGACATTCTGATGCTATCCGCCGTATCCCGGGTGTGAAGAATGCGATCCAGTATACAGTTCCTGTTGACGAGGCTATTGATCAGGTGAGAAGTGGAAGTGAGCCAAAGCTGACTACAAGAGACAAACATACGCGTGAGTGCTATGTCGTAGCGCAAGAGGGTGCCAACAAAGCTGAGATTGAAAATGCGATCAAGACTATGCCGAATTATTTTGATGAATACAACACGACCGTTCATTTTATTTCTGAGGAAGAGCTGAAGAGAGACCACAGCAAGATGCCTCATGGTGGATTCGTGATCCGCACAGGTGAAACTGGAGAAGAGGGCAACAAGCATGTGATTGAGTATTCTCTGAAGCTGGATTCTAATCCAGAGTTCACAGCGAGCGTTCTGATTGCTTATGCAAGAGCAGCTTACCGCCTGAATCAGAAGGGCGAGAACGGAGCAAGAAGTGTATTTGATATTGCGCCTGCATTGTTATCTATGAAGACACCAGAGCAGCTCAGAAAAGAGATTCTGTAATATGATTATCGATACACATGGACATTACGATGACGAACAGTTCGATGTGGACCGGGAAATGTTGCTGACGAATCTAAAGGAACGTGGGCTGAAAGCAATTGTGACGGTGGGTGCTTCTATGCAGACAAGTGAAAATGCACTTGCACTGGCACATCAGTATCCGGCAGTTTATGCGGCTGTCGGTGTCCATCCGGACGAGGTCGGCGAGTTGAACGATGATGCGCTGGCGCGTCTGGAAGAAATGTGTCACGATCCGAAGGTGGTTGCTGTCGGTGAGATTGGTCTTGATTACCACTGGGATGTGGAGCCGAGAGAGGTTCAACAGAAGTGGTTCATCAGACAGCTTGATCTGGCGAGAAAGGTCGGGCTTCCGGTAAATATCCACAGTCGTGATGCGTCGGAAGATACATTTCTTATTATAAAGGAGCACGCATCGGATCTGACCGGAATTATCCACTGTTTTTCCGGTTCAAAAGAGCTGGCGGCTGAGTATGTGAAACTGGGATATTATATCGGAGTCGGTGGTGTCGTCACTTTTAAAAATGGAAAGAAACTAAAAAGTGTCGTGGAAGCAATACCACTGACATCGATTGTACTGGAAACGGATTGCCCGTACCTGGCACCGGAGCCGAACCGAGGCAAGCGAAATGAATCTGCATATATCCAGTATGTGGCAGAGGAGATCGCCCGGCTGAAAGGAATTTCTGTGGAGGAGGTTCTTACACAGACTGAGATAAATGCGAAGCAGGTATATCAGCTGCTGGCAGTATCATAAATTAAAAATATGTGAAGTGATATGTCGGAAATTTCATACAATCTTAATAACATTTTTTATCGACATAGTGTATAATATCTTTAATGGCAACAGTGCCGGTACGAGGAGGACAATCCTTCCAGTACCGGCACTTGAGCCAAATGAACATAAATTGCTGTTTGTTCATCTGGCTTATGGTTTGATGGAATGAAGGAGTAATAGAAAGAAGTATGAGTAAACCAACACTTGGAAATCCACAAAATACAATTGAAATATTGCAAAAGTATCATTTTAATTTTCAGAAGAAATTCGGACAGAATTTCCTGATTGACACGCATGTGCTTGAGAAGATCATCAGTGCGGCCGGAATTACAAAAGATGACATGGTTCTGGAGATTGGACCGGGAATCGGTACCATGACCCAATATCTGGCTGAGGCGGCAGGAAAGGTAGCTGCCGTGGAGATTGATAAGAATCTGATTCCGATTTTGGAAGATACCCTCAGCGAGTATGACAATGTCATGGTGATCAATGAAGATGTTCTGAAAGTAGATATCCGTGGTCTTGTGGAGAAGGAGAACGGCGGACGTCCGGTGAAGGTGGTTGCGAATCTTCCATATTACATTACGACTCCGATCATTATGGGGCTGTTCGAAGAAAATGTTCCGGTTGAAAGTATTACGGTCATGGTGCAGAAGGAAGTTGCGGACCGTATGCAGACAGGACCGGGAAACAAGGATTACGGAGCATTGTCACTGGCTGTCCAGTACTATGCAGATCCGTATATAGTGGCAAATGTACCTCCGAACTGCTTTATGCCAAGACCGAAGGTTGGTTCCGCAGTCATTCGTCTTACAAGACATGCGGCTCCTCCGGTGAAAGTGGACAATGAGAAGTGGATGTTTGATATTATCCGAGCATCCTTCAACCAGAGAAGAAAGACACTGGCAAATGGATTGTCTAATTCTGACAAGATTGATTTGCCGAAAGATGTGATTACAGAAGCAATCGCAAAGCTTGGCAAAGGAGAAAGTGTTCGCGGTGAATCATTATCGCTGGAAGAATTTGCTGCGCTTAGCAATGACTTGTGGGAAAAGAAAGGGAGATGATTTATGGTAGGAAAGACAGTGAATAAAAGCGTAGACCGTGCATTATTTGAGATTACTCCGGAGATTCAGCATTTTGCAGGATTGTGTGAGAAGAATAATGCCATTGATAAAGAGCTGTATACTAAGTACGAAGTAAAAAGAGGGCTCCGTGACCTGAACGGAAAAGGTGTGCTTGCAGGACTGACCAATATTTCCGATGTATGTGCCAAGAAGATTGTGAATGGCGAAGAGGTTCCATGTGCCGGCAATCTTTATTACAGGGGTTATAATATCAAAGATCTGGTTGGCGGTTTCCTGAAAGAAGATCATTTTGGATTCGAAGAGATTGCTTATCTGCTTTTATTTGGTGAACTTCCGAATAGTTCTGAACTTGAGATGTTTCATGAAACTCTGGTGGAGAGAAGAACGCTTCCGCCGAATTTTGTGCGTGACGTTATCATGAAGGCTCCGAGCGGCGACATGATGAACAGTCTGTCCAGAGAAATCCTGAATCTCTATTCCTACGATGATAAAGCAGACGATACGACCATCTCGAACGTACTGAGACAGTGTCTGAACCTGATTAGCCAGTTCCCGATGCTAATGGTCTATAGTTATCATGCATATAACTTCCGCATGGGAGAAGACCTGTATATTTATGCACCACAGCCGAATCTGTCCACAGCTGAGAACATTCTGATGATGCTCCGCGAGGATAAGAAATATACGAAGCTTGAGGCAAGGATCCTGGACATGGCACTGGTGCTCCACATGGATCACGGCGGTGGTAATAACTCAACATTTACCACTCACGTAGTTACGTCCTCAGGAACAGATACGTACTCTACAATGTCCGCAGCGATGGCATCTCTTAAGGGACCGAAGCATGGCGGTGCCAATATCAAAGTAACGCAGATGTTCGCAGACATGAAGGAAAAAATTTCCGACTGGACGGACGAAGACGAAGTACATCAGTATCTGGAAGACCTTTTGGATAAGAAAGCATTTGACCAGAAAGGGCTGATTTATGGCATGGGTCATGCGATTTATTCTGTATCCGATCCGCGTGCGGAGATTTTCAAGCAATTCGTAGAGCAGCTTGCGAAAGAAAAAGGACGGGAAGAAGAGTACGCACTGTATGCTATGGTAGAGCGCATGGCTCCACAGGTCATCGGCGAAAAGCGTAAAATTTACAAAGGTGTAAATGCAAATGTGGACTTTTACAGTGGTCTTGTGTATAGTATGCTGGATCTTCCGGCATCTCTTTACACTCCGATTTTTGCGGCGGCCCGTATTGTAGGCTGGAGCGCCCACAGACTGGAAGAGCTCAAGAATGTAGATAAGATTATCCGACCGGCTTATAAGCCGTTGTCTCCATACCGTGAGTATGTGAAGATGGAAGATCGTTAGTCTCCGGTAAAAAAAATAAAACCCTGCAGCGGCCCAAAGCTTGCGGGGTTTTACTTTGTTTTTGATAATAAAATTCCGTTTCTTTTACTTAGGATCATACAGCCTGAAGAACTGGTTTGTTACGGCTTAGATAGGCGACAAGGATGTCGAAAAATTCACCGGCCGTTGGACGGACATGTAATGGCCGGAACGAGTAGGACTGAAGCTGATCGTAACCATTTTCCCAACAGACTCTTATAACAGTGCGGATATCACGTTCAACACTTCCGACTGTCGTCTTATACTTTCTGGCAATCTCCGGATAAAGCTGTTTACTGATGGCAAGCAGATATTCCTCGTCTGTCAGACATAATTCAATCCCATAACTTAGATAGCGATATCCCCTATATGTAGCACCTACTCCAAGGGTACGGATTACATAGTCAATGTCGTGAGTGTACATAGAAAACTCCCCCTTTATAAACTAGAAATTATGAAGTCTAAGTAAGTTTTATCTTTTAGTATTTTATCAAAATTTGTTGAAAATAAAGGGTCTTAGATTTCGTTTACATTATTTTAGACATTTTTCGACGTTATTCTTGAAAATATTCATCATTTCTTAAGAAATCCATTCCTATGTCTTAAATTTTATTTGCTAATCTTGTATAGTAGATATGAGAGGTGAAATGAGATGGCAAAAATATTAGTATGTGATGATGATAAAGAGATTGTAGAGGCGATCGAGATATATCTGACCCAGGATGGACATCAGGTTCTGGAAGCTTACGATGGAATCGAGGCAGTGGAGATCTTGAAAAAAGAAAGTGTAGATCTTCTGATTATGGATATCATGATGCCGAGAATGGATGGAATCAGGGCAACTTTAAAAATTCGCGAGAAGCACAATATTCCGATCATTATTCTGTCTGCGAAATCCGAGGATGCGGACAAGATATTGGGACTTAATATCGGAGCTGATGATTATATAACGAAACCATTTAATCCGCTGGAGCTGGTTGCCCGTGTGAAATCACATTTGCGAAGATATATGCAGCTTGGAAGCACGACGATAAAGGAGAGCGAGGCAATCTATACAGTCGGTGGACTGGCGATCAACGATGATCTGAAAGAAGTGACAGTAGATGGCGAGCAGGTGAAGCTTACCCCGATCGAGTACAACATTTTGCTGCTGCTTGTAAAGCATCAGGGCAAAGTATTTTCCATTGACCAGATATATGAAAATATCTGGAATGAAAATGCGGTGGGTGTTGATAATACAGTGGCAGTGCATATTCGTCATATCCGTGAGAAGATTGAGATCAACCCGAAAGAACCAAGATATCTGAAAGTCGTGTGGGGCGTAGGGTATAAGATCGAGAAGCAGTAAAAGCAGGTCGGGGTAAGACCAGCAAGAAAAAGCTAACAGAAGGGAGACGTTATGGAAAAGATATGGCATAAGAAAAAAAAGACCAGAATTTTGTTGATCATAATTGCAAATGTTATGGTTATTTCGATGATGCTCGGCGTTATGAGCATCATGTCTTACGCAGAACTTTTCGATGACCTTATAACAGGAAAACTTACGCAGAGCTATGAAGATTCCTATGACTTTGATACAGAGCTTATGAATAGTGCGTATCAAGTGATGTCCGGCATTGACAGTGAGCAGATGTTTGAGACAGATGGAAAGATTGACGAGGATAAGCTGGTCGATATTCAGGTATATAACAATAGTGAGACGATCAGTGGTCAGAATGAAAGCGGTCTTTCATATCGATTGGGAGATTTGTTGAATTGGTATCAGAAATTGATCTACAGTGAGAGTACCAGTTATGTCGGAGATACAAACACGGATTCAGCAGAATTAGAAGGCAACGACGCAGAAGATCTGAAGGCTCCGATCGTTTGTAAATTATCAGATGGAAGTTATCATTACTATAGTCAGGATGATTTTAATGAAAAGGTGTTAAATGGTGAATTAAAATTTGTAATGACAGATGGAATAGGTGCGGAGACATCGGAGCAGATCTTAGATGAGCTGGAAAATGTGGATATATCAGATAGAAATGAAATGACGGAAGAGGAAAAGAATTTTCGGGGAATCGAAGATGCAGAGGGAACTATGCTCTATGTAGATTGCTGGAAATATGATGGAGTGTTATTCCGTGAGGAGGCAGCTCCACTGGAAGCAGAAAATCTCTTGCAGATAGTTAACGAGAATTCCAACTGGAATGGCAGGCTCAATGAAGCTTATAATATGCTGGAAAGCTGTATTTATCAGATTGGAGAGCGCTATGCAAATTATGAGAGCCTGACAGAGCAGTATAAAGAAGGAGATAGTAATTTTTTCTATTATTATTTAGATTTAAAGAGTGGAAAAGTCGTCACAAATCGGGAGGAGCTGGGGCAGGAAAATAATATTAATGATGTTGCTAAAAGTGTTCGTAAGATGGGGAAATATGTCATAGTAAAATCAAAACTGTCAGAGTTTGAGACGAATATTCAGGAAGCAGATGCAGAACTATGGCAGTCACAGACCGTTTATCTGAGTAATGCAGATAAAGGAGAGTTTGTGTTTATGACAGGTGTGGATACGAAGTATCCTGTGAAAGATAGTTATTATAAAAATGCACATTTTTATGAAAAGTATAGTCCGTTTGTCCGAGGAGTCAGTGCAGGAATGATTTTGGCGTTTTTAATATTTTTTGCCAGTGTAGTATGGCTTGTTGTAATCGCAGGTCGAACGGAAAGAGATGGAGAACTGCATTTATATAAATTTGACAGATGTAAGACAGAAATCGGAGCTGCAACAGTTATATTTGCATGGTTCGTACCGTCACTATTGACCGTGCTTTTCATGGGAGCTGCAGGAATTATCTCCCAGAAAACATTTGCAGTAGGAAATATCCATATGGTTATGATGGATAATGACATGGATCCCAAG
>OLPW01003568.1_pt1 | contig 12015 bp, 8 predicted proteins | sample 1672161 | NCBI WGS metagenome assembly OLPW01 (sample SAMEA3136654, study PRJEB25190) | human gut metagenome
TATAAAAGTGGTAAAACCTTTGTTTTCCAGTACCGAAGCGTCTAATCCGTTCTGCCAACTGGAGTTTGAAATCGTTCGCAAAAACGCCGAGGTTACCCCTGCGATCAGTCTTTGTTAATCTAACCGATACCCTCCACGGCGTGTCGCGAAACAAATGATTGCAAACCGTTTCATTCATTGCAGAAATTTTCATGAAAATACCCCCTAGTACACCCGTGTACCACACCCCAATTTCCCCGCCCCCGCCGCCCATCCACACTCGTTACAATCAACAATCACAAATCAACCATGGAAATCTCATAACCTCGCAACAGGCGGCAAAACCTCCGACCACAGGGATAAATTTTCAGGGCTCGCACACTCTCCAACAGCTACATATGAGACAAGGGCGCGTAAGGGATCGAGCCGTGACAACCAAGGTTGCGAAATGAACTATGATGATGGTTGCAAGTCCCGCATCCTACGAAGACGGCAAGTACCCGAGCGAAACCGGAAATCCACTCCGGATCGCACCTCGACGCGGTCGGCAAAAAGCGAGTCACCGTCGTCTACGACGCCCAAGACACGCAACGGAACTTGTGCAGACACCACCAGCAGCGTTGCGCAGACGGCGGCAGCTGGCAGTATATGCAAAATACCCCCGTATTGTCGGCGTGAATCAAAACGGCAAGTACGGAGGCATGAAGAAGAGTGGCAGAAAAATCAGCGATCTCCGCCGTAGACGGAGTCGGTGCCGCGGAGCACAAGCTGGGCGCGCACCACCTCATACGGATTTTCGAGAGTCTCCCCCGCAATCAGCTTCACGGCCTTCCGCGCTGCGGCACGACCCATGGCGAACGGATCCTGACGCATGGTCGTCAGGTTCACGGTGTCGGCATATGCGGAATCGTCGAAGCCGATGATCGAATAGTCGCGCGGCGTGCGATGCCCATACCGGTCAAGGCGCAGCACGAGCGGAATCGCCATCATATCGGTCTGACAGCAAATGCCGTCGGGGAACTCATCCAACGCAAGCAGCGCGGTCAACGCCGAATCGGCGAACGTTTTGCCGCGCGGCACGGAAAGCACGCGCCACTTGAAATCATGCGTGCCCTCCATGGTCTTGCATGCGCGAATGAAGCCCTGCCCGCGCGCGTCGATCGACGAATTGATCGAATCGACTGCATCAGAGCACACGTACACAATGTTTTTGTGCCCAAGATTGATTAGATGCTGCGCGGACGAGAACATGCCGTCTTCATCGTCGATGGAGATCGTTGCGTCGAAGCCTTCCTGCGATGGCGTGTTGATGCCGATGATCGGCACATGAATACGCTGCAGCTGCTGGATTTCCTCCGGTTCAACGCCGAACGACGTTACGAACACGGCGTCGACGTTGCGTCGCACCGGAAGATTCGTAAAGAAGTCACGCCTGTTCTCACCGGTATCGACATGCTGGAACAGAGAGATGTCGTATCCGGCATCATGCATGACGGAATTGATTCCAGCGAATACTTCCATATTGAACCAGCTGGTGATTTCCTCATTCATCAGCATGGCGACACGGTACGTTTGCCCTGACTTCAGTGCCGTCGCGGAACGGGAGATATTAAAATCCAACCGGTCCGCGGTGTCGAGCACCTTGCGCCTGGTACGCTCGGAAACGAGCTCCGGACGCGTGAACGCGCGCGAAACCGTCGAAATCGACACTCCTGCGGCCTTGGCCACCTCACGAATGCCAGCCTTGTCCATGTCAGCCCCTTTGCAGCTCACAGCATCATCGCACCCCTGCCAACAGTGGAACGGGTGGTATTTGGAGCGACGACGCTCTCTCAATCTGTGTTCATTATAGTGCGAACGTTGTCAAAACTCTCGCAATATGATCAAATTTCATGCGACAGCCGCGCAAATCAGCAAAATTACCGGATAGAAGGCATAGAACATCCACTTAGTCCATGAATGTTTGTATCCGAGTTTGCCATTGTAGTAGTGCACGAATGCAACACCGACGCCAGGCGCAATCATCATCACCGCACCGAACAGACCGGCCGTGAACATCATGGTGTTTTCACGCGAGCGCATCAGCCAGAAAATCAGCACGAAACCAAGCGTCACCGCACCCAGGCTCATCAGATGCTGGCGCAGTCCGACACGCAACAGCAGATCCCACAATACGGCAACCACTACCAGCACAATGTCGGAGATCACGAGCATGGCACCTTGGTAGCGCTGCGCCACCCATTTCATTGCTGCGAGCATGGCGAAGGCGATGAACAGGCCGAACACCGGATTCTGCGAGCCGAAATCGAACGGCTTGCCCGAAGTGGCGAGATCGTACGGCACTTCGGCGATTAGTGCCAGCAACAGCAGCTGCACGCCATATGCCACGCGATTGCGCGTCTGCTGGAAGCCTTGCACCAGCAGCCACGCGTAGATCGGCGCGGCGAACCACGACACCACTTCGCATAGCACCATGGCCGTAAGCGACGTCATGTTGCTCGTGTCGGATCCGAAAATCAGTGGCGCCAGCGTGGTACTGCCGGCGGAAAGCACCAGCGCCACCGCGCCGATTACCTTGAGCTGGAATACGCTCAATCCGCGGCGCTGCTTTTTCTTGCGGCGCATGCCCGCAAAGCCGATCTGGTCGGTGACGTCGGTTCCGGCGCCGTTTTCGGTGTAGCCTTCCATAAGTCCTCCTCGAGTTTTCCTCGATTCCATCGCGCAAGCAATCATGCGCGCACGTAATCGTCTGCGCACACTGTGCCACGTCACGACATTACGCCGCGGTATCGCGTTGCGGCATCGCTGCCATATGCGGAGCTTCGCGTCTCACGCGCTTGCACAGCATTCCGCGCAATATGTTTTTCACGTAACCCCTGTGCGACATGTTTCACGCGATTGTTTCACACTATGTCTTTCGTGCTTTCACGTAGCTTTACTCGCATCATCTTGCCATTGTTGCAAAAATCCTGCGAACGTATGCTGCAAATGTATGCAACATACCTTACACGCTTTACGAAAGGTGACCCCCGTAAACGTGGCGCACGCCGCGCAATACGCGCAACGCAACGCACGCCCCGCAATACACGAGCAGTACGCACGCAATGCGAAAGATCAGGCGTTCAGCACGTAATCCAGCAATCCTTCATAATCGGCACCCTTAAACGAACGCACCGCATAACTCGACGCATCCGGATCGTCGGCCGGCGAAATCTCCGTGCGGAAATACACGCCGTCGATGCCCGCCGAACGCGCACCGACAATATCGTTCTTCTCGTCATTGCCCACCATCAGCGCATGCTTGGCGGTAACGAATTCACGGTCGAGCGCCAGCATATACAAATCGCGCGCGGGCTTGCGAATCTTTTCCTCGCTGGAGATGATCACGTCGTCAAGCACGCTGGCAAGTCCCGTCATTTCCAACTCGGCACGGGTATAGCAGGATTGCGCGTTGCTGAGCAGCGCCACGACAATGCCGGCTTCCTGCAGTTTTTCGATCATTTCCAGCGCACCCGGATACAGGCGGATCATGCTGGTGCTACCCTGACGGAACGCCCACGCGGCCTTTTGAGCGGCCTGCGGCAACGCCAGCAACCGTTCCGCCTCGTCGTTGCGATTCATGAGCAGCGAGCGGTACACCGGCAGCACGTCGAACTCGTCCCACCCATTGCGAACGATGGCATGATTCGACTGATGCAGCATTTCGCGCGCCTCAAGTTTTTCGAAACGTTCACGCAGTGCCTCAACCGAATCGTATTGCGCTCCAAGCTCGCAAGCGGTGTCATACAAGGCCTGCCAGGCCGCGTCGCACTGTTCGTCGGTACGTATGTCAATAAGCGTTCCATACAGATCGAAGAACACAACCTCGTATTTAGGGGTATGCGTCACGTTTTCCATAGCAGGTCCTTTCATCGGCATCGTCGCCGCTTTACCGGCGGCGGCGATTGCCACTTTGCAGCCGCTGCCCTTGCAAACCAATGCGTTACATGCGTTATGCACGAGGTTACCGCAACCGCCAGATTGCAAACGTATGCGGTGGCACGATCAAATAATCGCCATCTCCCGCACTGATGCACGCCGCGGATGCGTTTGTGGACGAACCCATGCCGCACCACACGCGAGACGACTCCGAAACCGGCGCAACCGCAGTCGAGGCAACGTCAATCGCGCCAATATGACGTCCCGGATTCACCGCCACCAAGTAGTCGCCGACCCGGAACACCAGTTCGTCGCCTTCCACGCTGACGATCACACGATCGCCGTCAAACCATTCCGCCGAGCTCTTACGCAAGGCGATCAGTTTCGTGTAATACTCCACCAGATCGCGCATGCGCCAGGCACGAGTCCAATCAAGCCAATTCAGCTCGCGCGTCGAATCGTACGAATCGGAATTGCCGTATTTCGTACGCGCGAACTCCTCGCCAGACAGCATGAACGGAATGCCCGCGGAAGTGAGCACAATGCCCGCCGCCATACGATTCGCATCCATTACCGTGGCCATGGCCCCGGCAATCGCGGAACCGGCCGAGGCGAGCCCAGCTTCCGAAAGATCGGCGTCATACAACGCCTTCGGCACGTCCACGGAATTCTCGTTGTCGCCTTCACTAACGGCGCTGCCCAGCGATTTCGCGGCAAGACTTGCGCAAAGCTTGTCCCACAAGGTCAGATCGTCATGCGCGGAAACATACTGGATCACTTGACCCGCAACACCTTCCGGCTGTTTGCTGGCACGCCAGGCGTTCACCGCGTCGCGCACGGAGGCCGCATTCTCATGCATACCCCCGTTAACGTATCCGGGACGGTCCGAGAAGAACACATGCCCCTTGATGGCGTCTCGCGTGGTGTCGCAAAAATGCCCGATGCGATTATCAAGCTGCGGCAATCCGGCCTTGTCGGCAAGCACGGTGCCCGGCAAAGCCGCGGTAGCGCTGGCCGACCACGGTTCGCCATACATAAGAATGCTCGGCCCACGGTCGGGGATTTCGTCCAAAGCGGCGCGCACGGCGTTCATGGTGTCGACGTCGATCAGGCCCATCAGGTCGAATCGGAAGCCGTCAAGATGGTATTCCCTCGCCCAATACGCCACGGATTCCACCACAAAACGGCGGAACATCGCACGTTCCGTGGCCATATCGCATCCGCATCCGGAGCCGTTCGACAACGCCCCGTTCGGCTTGCGGCGCAGGAAGTATTCGGGCACGATGCGCTCGAACCAGTTGTCGGGCGAGAACATGTGATTGTAGACCACGTCCATAATCACTTTGATGCCGGCATTATGCAACGCCTGCACCATCTGCTTGACCTCGCGGATGCGCACGGACCCGTCATACGGATTCGTGGAGTACGATCCTTCAGGAACGTTGTAATTGACGGGATCGTAACCCCAGTTGTATCGGCTGCAGATCGTTTCGTCGACGGAACCGAAATCGTAGATCGGCATCAGCTGCACCGCGGTAATGCCAAGCTTTTTGAGATACGACAATCCCGTCGGAAAATCAGGATGACCGTCCAACGTCGTTCCCAGGTCGGTGAACGCAAGATATTTTCCACGATGGGATTCGGGGAATCCTCCCGCGGGATCGTTGCTGAAATCGCCGACATGCGTTTCCCAAACAACCGTTTGCGCAATCGGCACTTCCGGCATGCGATCGGCATCCCAACCTTCGGGATCGGTGCGAGGCAAGTCGACGACCATGCTTCGACGGCCGTTCACGCCAGCCGCGTGCGCCCATGGATCGGCAACGCGATCGACGGAACCGCAATCGCGTTCAATCAAAAAATCGTAATATAAGCCGTGTTTATTATCGGCAAAATCGTAAGTCCAAGAGCCATCGGCCTCGGGACGCATCAAAAACTGCCCAATTAAAGCGTCGCCGTCTTCCCCCTTGGAACCGCGCGAGAACAACCTCAACGTTATTTTCTCGGCCGTTGGGGCCCAAATGGCAAACTGGGTGCCGGATTGCGAAACCACGGCACCCAGCGGCCGTTCCAGACAAAGCGGGAACGGTTCGGCGACTCTCGTATTCGGCTGTTCGAAATTGTTTTCGAGGCTGTTTACGAGCGTCATTGCTTCCCCTTTTTCTAACTGTTATCAGCCCTTGACAGAACCTGACATGGACTCCTGATAGAAACGCTGCATCACGATGAACAGGATGGCGATCGGGATGGAGATCACGACCGCGGCCGCGGCGAAGCGGGCGTACCAGTTCTGGATGTATTCCTTCTGCAGCATGAGCCACAGGCCCAATGCCACGGTGTAGTTGGACTGCGTGCGGCAGATCACCTTGGCCATGACGAAGTCGAGCCACGGGGTCAGGAAGCCGATGATGGCCTGATAGACGATCATGGGCTTGCAGATCGGGATGATGATCTTGTAGAACACCTGGAAACGGGTGCAGCCGTCAAGCAGGGCGGCCTCATCCAACGAGGTTGGGATGGTGTCCATGTAGCCCTTCATCACGTAGAATCCAGCACCGGAACCTGCGGAGTACACAAGAATCAGCGCCACGGTGGTCATAGCGCCGCTTGACAGGCCCAAGGCCTTCAGAATGAAGTAGATGGCGGTGACGGCCATGATGCCCGGGAACATGCCGAGAATCAGCACGACGTTCATGAAAGTCTTACGCACGCGGAAGCGCATACGGCTCATGCAGTACGCCACCGACAGCACGAAGATCACGGAGATCACGCAGGTGAAGCAGGCGATGATGAACGTGGTCATGAACATCTTCGGGAAGTCCAGTACGTTGCGGTCGGTGAACAGCACCTTGTAGTTGTCCAGCGTCCATTCCTTCGGGAAGAAGGAGCTGGTGTACGGGGCGGTGTTCTTGTTAAAGGACTCCGCGAACACCCACACGATCGGCACGAGCCAGATCACGGCCAGGATGGCGAGGAACAGGTGGGCGAAGATGTCGCCGGTGATGCGGCGGATCTTCTGGTCATGCAGGAAGCCATGGCTTTCCACTTTGGTTGAGGAATGCTTGTTGCTCATCGGAATGCCTCCTCATTCTTATAGGAGCCGGAATTGCGGTAGGTGATCAGCGAGACCACGGCCAACACAATGAAGGTCATGATGCCTATCACAGCGCCAAGGTTGTAGTCCTGCTTATCCACGGTGAGCTTGTACAGCCAGGTGATGAGCAGATCGGTGGAGCCTGCGGAATCGCCCAGTGGGGTAGGATCTCCGCTGGACAGCAGGTAGATGACGTTGAAGTTGTTCACATTGCCGGTGAAGGTGGTGATCAGGTACGGTGTGAGCACGAAGATGATGTACGGCATGGTGATCTTGGTGAAGATCTGCCACCAGTTTGCGCCATCGATCTTCGCCGCTTCGTACTGATCGGCAGGAATGTTCTGCAGAATACCGGTGATCTGCATGATGGTGTACGGAATACCAACCCACAGGTTGATGATGATGACGGTGACGCGGGCCCAGGTGGCGTTGGTGAAGAACGGCAGCGGGCCATCAATCCAACCCCACGTCTGCAGCATGCGGTTCACCGCACCCTGCGGCTGGAGCATAGTGTGCATGACCAGCAGGGATACGAACTGCGGAACTGCGATGGACATGGAGAAGCAGGCACGCCAAAAACCCTTGAAGTGGGTGGTCTTACGGTTGATGATCATGGCCACGAACATGCCGAAGAAGAAGTTCAGGAAGGTGGCGAAGAAGGCCCAGACCAATGTCCACACCAGCACGCGTCCGAACAGTGCTGCGTTAACAGTGCCGCCGCTGTTGGAGAAGACCTTGGCGAAGTTTTCAAAGCCGACCCAGTGGAACAGCACGAGGTGCTTGTGGTCGTAGCTGGTGAACGCCATGGAAATCATGAAAATCAACGGAAGCACAGTGAACACTGCGATGCCCAGCGTAGGCAGGAACATCAGCAGGACATGAGCCTTGGCGTCGAGCAGTTCGTGCACATCATCCATGAAGCTCGGAGCCTTGCCGTTCTCTTCAAGCAGCACCTGGGACTTGCATGCGGAACGCACCGACATGACCCACAGGCCGACGAAGGCCACGCAGATCACGAGGGACGCCACGCCGTAGAGCAGGATGACCACGGAACGATCCGGCTCGACATACTGCCAGAAGCCGTCAACCAGTTTCTTGCCGCCCTTGTTTTCGCCCAAGCTTGGCAGCTTGGACAGATAACCAACGCCATTGGTAGCCATAAATACGAAGAACGCGACTTCAAGGGCCAGCATGGCAATGCCCTTGACGTACTGCTTGCGCACGATGTTTCCAAGACCGAATACGACCGCGGAAAGCTTGGTGAACACATCACCGTGGGTCAGCGCAGCCTTGACCGTGTACGGCGACGGGGGAACATAGTCAGCGCCCTGCTTCCGGCGGCGCTTCATTTCCCGAGGGGAAAGAGTCGTTGCTGTCATTTCGACCGCCTCTCTAGATTTTGAACATAAAAAAGCTTTGCTTCCGGACAAGGGGAAGGAGAATTTGAAAAACCTTGCCCGGGAATGCAAAGCTCGGAGGAGGAGTGAGCCATTGCGCCGAAAGGGAGAAACACCATGACTCGAAGCGTTGCTCATATGCGCCGGGTGGCTGGCGGGATTCGGCAAACCAGCCACCCGACGCTTTTCAGTTATTGGTATTGGGTTTCAGGATTTCACTCAGCGATGGTGCCCTTGGTCTGGTCGATCCAGTCCTGATACTTGGCAGCAGCGTTGTCCTTGGTGATTTCCTTGTTGACCAGGGCCTTGCCGAAGGTCTCGGCCGGGGTCCACCAGCCGTTCATGCCAGCCAGGCCGGACTGCAGGATTGCGGTGTTGGCCATGGTGTCAGCCTGAGCCTTGGCAGCGATGTCGTCGGTGGTCAGGTCGGACAGGGAGGTGTCGCTCGGCGGGATCTGACGCATCTCGTAGTGCAGCTTCTGGGAGTCGGTGTTGCCGAGGTAGGCTGCGAACTGAGCGGCGGCCTTGGTGTTCTTGGCGTTCGGGTTGTAAGCGACAGCCTTGGTAGCTGCGAAGGACTTCATCTGCTTTTTCTCGCCGTTCACGGTGAAGGTCGGCAGCTGAGTAGCGGCGTAGTTGTCGCCCAGGGCTTCCTTCACGTCAGCTGCGGACCAGGTGCCGGAGAACAGCACGTCGGCGGAGCCATCCTTAATGGCGGCAAGGCCGGAAGCGCCGTCATCGTTGGAGAAGTTCGGATTGGCGACCACATCGACCAGATAAGAAGTAATATCGGCGCCGTCCTTCGGGAAGACCATGCCTGCATCGGCGTCATTGCCCTTCTCGCCAAACAGGCTCAGACCATCATAGAAGCCGTTGATGTACCAGGAATTTTGCAGGGGGAAGGTGACCTTGGCCTTGGAAAGGATGGTATCGAAGTCCTTGGCCTCATCCTCGGTGATCTTGGACTTGTTGTAGTACATGAACCACGTGTTGTCGGTGTACGGCACACCGTAGAGCTTGCCATCGGTACCGGTGACGGAATCGACTTCGAGGTCGCCGTTCTGTTCCTTCACCTGTTTCTCGGCGTCGGTACCCAGCTGGCCAATGGCCTTGGCGTCCATCAGAACGCCCAACTGATCGGAAGCGAACATATAGACATCGGCCGCGGCGGACGGATCGGTGCTGACCTGCTTGGAAGCGTCACCTTCGGAGACGACGTCGTTCTTCCAAGTGATGTTGTACTCTGGGTGATCCTTAGCGAAGTTCTCTTCGACCTGACCCAGCCAATTGGTATCCTTGGCCTGGTCTTCCTGCGGAGCCCACACGCTCAGGGTGATGTCCTCGGTGCCGGAGGCACCGCTCTTGCTATCGCCGTCGGAGGAGCCGCCGCATGCAGCGAGCGGGACCAGCATTGCAACAGCTGCGGTAAGTCCGATTGCCTTCTTCCAATCGATCTTCATTGACCTTTCCTTTCCTCACATAACCTTGTGTATCTTCAGCGCAACCGGTACCGAACGTCTGATCAAACTCCGCATACGTTCGCACCATCGTCTTTCAAGCGGGTGTTGTCCGTCTTTGGAGCTACCGGATGTGCATCAGTGATTGCAAGTGTAGCACAGTTTTGCCAACGTTTGCAATCTGACGTTAAGATTGTTTCAGCAGTTGCCGGAAAACACGTTTATTCCAAGGAGACACACCGACATGATTTCCCCTTCGACACACCCCTGTCCACAATGGCTCTCCAACGCGATCTTCTACGAGATCTATCCGCAATCCTTCGCCGACTCCAATGGCGACGGCATCGGAGACATTCCCGGCATCACCGCAAAACTCGGCTACATCACCGACCTTGGCTGCAACGCGATCTGGCTGAACCCGTGCTTCGATTCGCCCTTCAAAGACGCGGGCTACGACGTGCGCGACTACAAGAAGGTCGCCCCCCGCTACGGCACCAACGACGATCTGGCGGCCCTGTTCGCAGCCGCCCACGAGCGCGGCATGCATGTAATCCTCGACCTCGTGCCCGGCCACACCAGCGAGGAACACGAATGGTTCCGCCACAGCGCCGAGGTGGATCGCAACGAGTATTCCGACCGTTACATTTGGACGGATTCCTGGATTTCCGGCGGTGACGGCCTGCCGTTCATCGGCGGGGAAACGCCACGCAACGGCACCTACATTCTGAACTTCTTCAAATGCCAGCCGGCACTCAACTACGGTTTCGCACATCCCCAGCGCGCATGGCAGAAACCCGCGTTCGGCCCGGAGGCGATCGCCACCTGCGATGCGATGGTAGACGTGATGAGATTCTGGCTTTCGCTTGGCGCGGACGGCTTCCGCGTTGACATGGCAGACAGTCTCGTCAAGCAGGACGACGCCGGCAAACCGTTCACGATTCGCACTTGGCAGTACATGTTTTCCAAGATTCGTCCGGAATTTCCAGAAGCCGCGTTCGTGTCGGAATGGGGACGCCCGAACGAATCGCTGGAAGCCGGTTTCGATATGGATTTCTATTTGGATTGGCGCTGGGACGGCATTCCGAACGGCTACAACATGCTGTTGCGCAACGTCGATAATCCGTTGAGCAGGGATGGCGATAAAAGCTATTTCAACGTGGATTCGGGCACGCCGATCAGTGATTTTCTCGAGCAGTACGAACCGCAGCTGCGCGAGGCGGAACACCTCGGAGGCACCTTCAATTTCATCACCTGCAACCACGACACCGCGCGCGTGGCACCACGCCTTTCCGAGCGTGAGATCGCCCTGGCATACTGCACGCTGTTCGCTATGCCGGGCGTGCCTTTCATATATTACGGAGACGAGATCGGCATGAGGTACCGCGACCTGCCCACCAAGGAGGGCGGCTACGTGCGCACCGGCTCGATGCAATGGCAGAGCCTCGCCTCGCTCAACGCGAGTTATGCGACGCCGGCCATCACCGGCGGGAACTATCTTCCGGTCGACCCCTCCCCTGACGCGCCCAACGTCGCCGACTCCCAATCCAACAAAGCCTCACTGTGGTATACGGTGCGCCGCATGCTGCATCTGAGGGGGAATTGCGACCCCCTTCAATCGAGGGCATCCTTCCATCCGATCTCACGCAGAAGGCTGTTCGCATTCGAGCGTTCGACCGATCTGGAACGAGTGATCGTGGCGGTCAATCCGAGCATAAACAGCGAACGTTTGCAATTACCGAATGGTCACTATCGAAAGATTTTCGAAATCGGCGAGACCAAGGTCGATTTCAACACTTTGACCCTCGGTACGCAAAGCTTTGCAATTCTGAAGGCGACCGCATGACCCATTCCGAGCAGTGCCGTCGTCAGCTTCAACGAAACATGCCGTCATTACCATGGCGGCAACGCCATCGCACTTCGGAAACAGCGGTGGCAACGACGGTAGGACGGCAGTCATATCCACTTTCAAACACCTTGCAAACGATAGGCAAACAGAAAAAGCATTTTCACTATCTAACGTCTATAAAGTAGTTAAGAAATCGCAATACTTCAACGTTTACACCCAATAACACGCCTATTGAAAACGATGTCATAATATGCTACAGTACATAGCAGAACGGTTGGCATACGCACCGAAGCGCGCCAATCGCGTGGCAATGCAGCATCATCG
>OLPW01003576.1_pt1 | contig 11985 bp, 9 predicted proteins | sample 1672161 | NCBI WGS metagenome assembly OLPW01 (sample SAMEA3136654, study PRJEB25190) | human gut metagenome
TTGCAGAAATAAGTGGCGCATCATGTGCTTCGATTCCAATGATATCTTCAATCTCTTCAATGACACGGTCCGGCTCTGCACTTGGAAGATCAATCTTATTAATTACAGGCATTACATCCAGATCATGATCCAACGCCAGATATACATTGGCCAGTGTCTGAGCCTCTACTCCCTGAGCTGCGTCTACGACCAGAATCGCACCGTCACACGCTGCCAGACTTCTTGATACTTCATAGTTAAAATCTACATGTCCCGGTGTGTCGATCAGGTTAAAGATATACTCTTCTCCGTCTTGTGCCTTATATACTGTACGGACTGCCTGTGCCTTGATCGTGATTCCGCGCTCGCGCTCCAGATCCATATTGTCAAGCACCTGTGCCTGCATCTCGCGGCTCGTCAGAAGCCCTGTCTGTTCAATGATACGGTCTGCCAATGTTGATTTACCATGGTCAATATGAGCCACAATACAAAAATTGCGAATTTTACTTTGATCTATTCCTGCCACTTATCTTCTACCTCTTTATCTCTTTATCTTAAACTTTTTTCTATTATAATGATGTTGGAGTCAAAAGCCCCAACTATGATACCTGCAGATTGTTCGTGCGATGCACTCCCACAATGCTAATGCGCTACTTCTTTGGTGCACTATACTTCACAATGAACAACTCTACACTCATTGTATCACTGAGCCGTCCGGTCTTTACAGCTTCTTCTGTATCTGCCGCTTCTTCCATGATACCTTTTAGTTCTCTCATTGTAAAGCTTCTGCTCTGTTGCATGTATTTTCCTGCCACAAATGGATGAAGTCCCGCTTTTTTTGCGATGGTGCTTTTGTCTGCTCCCTGGTTCATCAGATCTTTCACCTGCAAAAGCAGACGGAATTGTCTCGCCAGCAAATATAAAATCCTCATCGGAGGTTCTTTTAACGCCAACAGATCATAATAATAATCCAAAGCTTTCCTTTGCTGCCTTGTTGCAACTGCTTCAATCATATCAAAAATCTTATTCGTGATCTGCGTCGTACAGATTGCATCAATATCCGCCACCGTAATCTCATTTCTTCCAAGCGTATAAGAAAACAGCTTTTCCATCTCCCGCTCCAGATTCTCCATGTCGGTTCCAGTTCGGGACAACATGTATTCTGCAGTGGACTGCTTAATCTGCCTGCCTTCACGCTTTATATTACCAGCAAGCCACAAAAGCAATGTCTTCTCATCCTGTCTTCCAAGCTCGACCACTCTTCCAGTATCCTTTACGGCCTTATACATCTTACTCCGCTTGTCAACTTCACTCTCCACAAATACAAAGCAGACCGTTTCCGGCATGCTCTTAATATAATCTGCAAACTTTGCATCTGCATTCTTAAATAAGCCAGAATCTTCAATCACAATGAGACGCTTTTCTGCAAAAAATGGCATTGTCTCTGCCAGATCTATAATCTCCGGTACATTGATTCCCTTGCCTTCATAATGCGCATAGTTCACTGTATCACCTTCCGGAAGCACAGCTTTTGTCAATCTGTCACGGTACTGCTTTTTCAGATAAGCCTCTTCTCCATACAAAAGATATGCCTGCTTGATATTCCCTGTTTTCAAATCTTCATTCAGATTCTTCATAAGCTGTCGTTTCGCTCCCTTCCTTAAGAGTATACTGAATTTTCCCACCGAATTCAACCGTGATTTCAATTCCTCCACAATTTGCCGTAGCTAAGATCCGGCTGCCGGTTTTTTCTAATCTTTCAATAGTTTCTCTGTGCGGATGCCCATATGAATTCTCTATCCCAGCCGATATGATTGTGTACTTTGGTCTGACTTTCTGAAGAAATATTTCAGAAGAGGAATTTCTGGAACCATGATGTGCCGCCTTCAATACCTCAAATGCTTTTTCAGGACAATATTTTTCTATAGATTCACAAAGTTTTTCTTCCCCTATACCTTCCACATCCCCGGTAAATAAAAAATCAAATTCCCGGTAACTGACAGATAAAACCATGGAAGCTCCATTACCAGTTCCTCCGGAATAATCACTCCCCGGACAAAGACAGAGGATTTTCATTCCCTGTTTTTCAATCTCCTGTCCTTGCTCCATAACCGCTACCTGCACTCCATTTTCTATTGCATATATTGCTAATTTCTTCAGGCTTTCGTCCCAGACACTTTCTTTTGGAAATACAAGCGTTTTAATCTTCACACCGATTTTCTGCCTCGATATCATTTCTTCAATCCCGTTCGTGTGGTCACTGTCACCATGGGAAATGAACACATAATCCAGTGTCCCGACTCCTTTCGATAACAGATATGGCTCGATCCTGTACTGCCCGACATTCTTCACATCACTGCTCCCTCCGTCAATCATACAGGTCATACCTCCGGGACTCTTTAAAAATATTCCATCACCTTGACCCACATCCAACACCGTCACTTGCATCTGCGACAAACTATCAAAACGGTGAAGCAGAACAAATAATCCCAAAGCACATAACATTCCTGTCAATATATTTCCACGTTTTCTTTGTTTTTCACATTCCTGTGCTTCATTGCGTTCCTGCCCTTTCGCATACTCTTTTTTCTGAGTACGTTTCTTTTCATAGTAGTATATAACATATATGACCACTACGCAGCCGTAGTAGAACAATATCTGCCAGATCTTAATTCTTCCAATAACGACTCTTGCCCCAGGAAGTTCCAAAAAAAACTCACAGCATCTTTCATAAATCGTCAGAATAAAGCCACAGATTCCCAGCATACACTTTCCTGGAATCTTGAACATACCAGAGCACAACATACATATAAAACTTCCAGTAATTCCCAGGCTCAGCAAAATTGTCATGAGCGGAATTACAAGCAGATTTAAAAATGTTGCATAGAGTGGAAATTCATAAAAAAAATACAGAACAACAGGTAAAAGAAATAATTGCATTCCTATGTTGCTTATTATCATGCTTTTTATTTGTATTATCCAAGCCTTATTTTCTCTGTTTTTCTGAATGTCTATCTCTGTTCTTGTTTTTGCTTTCTCCATCTGTCCGGCTGGCATTATAACCACCACTGCAAATACTGCCAAAAATGACAACCAGAACGCACCGTCGTAAATACTGAGCGGCCGCCAGATGAGTACTACTGCCGCTGCCACAGAAAGTGCCGTCACACTGTCATAATGTCTCCCCGCGATTTCTGCACCTACCCGGAACAAATACATAATACCGGCACGGATCACAGATACTGTAACCCCAATCATCAATACATAAAGAAAGAAAAAGAATATGCCTCCGATTCCTCCTATCGTATAACTTCCTGTCAGTTTTCTAAGTAACTGATAAATTCCGATCCCGATTACCGACAGGTGCAAACCGGAAATTGCCAATATATGTCCGATTCCGTTCACCTGATATAGTTTTTTTATCTCTGGGTCCATCTGGGATTTTTCTCCAAGAAGTATGGTGCTTAAAATACTGCCGTTTTTCTCTCCCGCTTCACTCAGTAATGTATTTCTACAATGTACTCGTATATTCTCCAATACATTTTGTATCCGTTTTACTGTATGGTCTGTTATTCTTAAAGTTTCACTCCATACTTTTCCGTGAATATTCTGCCTTTGATAATAGGCTTTCTGATCAAAATTCCCCGGATTACGCGCAGTTTCAAAAAAACTAAGCTTCCCTTCCGCCTCCACCTCATTTCCTATCTGTATCTTATTTTTCTTCTCATCATAAATGAGCATTCTGGATTCTTTTATTAACGATTGCTGACTTTGTTGATTTTGTTGACTCTGTTGATTTTTCTGAAAATAGACAGAACATTTTTTCAGATATAATATCTGATACTTTTCTTTTTCTTCTTTTTTGTATACCTGGCCCCTGACAATCAGCCAATCATCTTTTTCTCCATATTGTTCAACAGGAGAAGGGCGAAGCTCTGACACGAACTTCGCACCCGCCCCGGCTGTCAGGATTCCGATTAAAATTGCGATCACCAGGCATAAACTGCATAGTGGTCTGTTTTTCAAATGATTAATCCTCCACAATATCTTCCCGCTCTGTAAGCGGCTGGCTAAGATCCACTTGATCCTGATACTTAAGATTTGAATCTCCATTAACCAGAATCTGTACTTTTGATGCACTTCCTCCTCGAATTATAGAATTTACGATAGAATAAATAGTAACTTCCGGCTGTATATCTGTCATATTCAAAAATCCATTATCAAAATTCACATAACATACATCATCTTTCACAGACACACCCAAAAGTACCGTATCCATAGGAATGACCTTTTTATAAGTTTCTGCAAAAGGTCCTTTCATCAGTTCTTCTACAATCAACTTCTCTTTCAATGTATTGCTGTTGTACCGGACATGTTCTGTCTCAGTCACAAGCTTATCTCCCTCACTGTTTGCAAAATACAATTCAAGATCTACACTTTGATATGTATGAAGTGTGGAACCTATATTCTGAACAAAATATTCGTCATTCATAGCTCCGATTTCGTTACCATTCGCATCACACAATGGATCCCCACCAATATATAATTTTACAGAATCAACCCCATCAATCTGTATCAGTGACTGAACCAGTGACGCACGAAAAAGAAGTTCCGGCACTTTTTTCACATTTTTATATTCCTGATTAAAAGATATCCCCAGTCGTCCATTTGTAAGTTCCCATTTTTCCACTTTTATCTTTTTGGGAAATGTACTCTTTACTTCTACATCTTCTGGATTTTTCTTCAGTTCTTTTAGCATAGATTCAATCTTCTCTTCCGTAGTATCCCCTTCTATTTGAACTTTTTCCTGTTCCAGTGCCTGGGTCTGTACATTTACATAATACAGTTCATAAGTTTCCTCACCCGTATCATTTTTCTTACAGGACATAAGGAGAGCCACACATATAAGAATCCCTAACAAAGCTGTAAATTTCCTTCGTTTATTCATACTGCCTCTCCTTTCTATGACACGTAAGTCAATGGAATTTTCACTGTAAATGTTGTTCCTTTTCCCGGCTGACTGTAAACCTTAATCGCACCTCTGTGCATAACAATTGCACTTCTTGCAATCGCAAGTCCAAGTCCGGTTCCTCCGATTTCTCTGGAGTGAGACTTATCTACCCGGTAGAATCTCTCAAAAATATGATCTGTCTCCTCCGGTGCGATTCCAATGCCGGAATCAGCCACTTCAATATAAAACAACTTGTGATCTGCATTTAACGCCACATGCACCCAGCCATTTTCCTGATTATATTTAATCGCATTTTCCACCAGGTTTGTGATTGCAAGCGATAATTTTACTTCATCTACCTCCGCAGTCACCGGTCGGAAACTTTCAAACACCACCTCTATATTATTTTTTGCCGCAATTGGACGAAGCTGTTTTAATATTCTTTCCACAAGAGTATTAATGTTCACGGAAGAAATATTCATCGTATCCGCTGTTTTGTCCATTTTAACGAGAGATAGAAGATCATTAATAATCTTGTTCTCACGCTCTATTTCTTCTGACAGATCCCCCATAAACTCCTTGTACAACTCCACCGGAACATCTTCCTGTGTCAGCAATGAATCTGATAATACCTTCATAGACGTAAGTGGTGTTTTCAATTCATGAGACACATTTGACACAAATTCTGTCCTTGAATCATCCAACACCCGAAGTCTTCCCAGCATTTTATTAAATGCTTCTGTCATCTGTCTCGTCTCTGTATATGCATTTTCATGGAGCATACTTTCATCATAGCCCGCCGTTGCATTTTCCAATGATCTGGTAATTCTGATGAATGGCCGGACCATAAGCTTACTGAATACCAGTGCTATAAGCACCCAGATAATCAGGATTACGCCTCCTACTGTTCTGACACTTGACCGAAGTTCATGAAGTGTATCTACGATCGTATCTGTGGACACACTGACTAACATAACGCCCTTTACTTCATTGGTCTGTGAATCAGCAATCGGTGAAGTCACTTCAATATAGCGGTTCCCTGAATCATAATGGCTGGTTCCCTGCCCTTTTAAACACTGAATCACATCACCTGAAACAATGGTCTTTCCATCGTCCATTCCATATGTATCTTCCATAATCTGAAAATTATCATCGATCAACATCACCCGACCATTGTAAATATTTGTCAACTGGTCGAGTTCTGTCTTTATAAATTCTGAATTTTTTCCCTTCAGGTCACTGCTGTCACCCAATTGATTGCATAGAATTGTACATTGACTCTGAATCTCGGCAGTGCGTACATTCACTGCCCTTTTTTCATAAGTACTAAGGAGTACCCCTTCAATGATCAGCACCGGAATGATCCCTGCCAGAATGATCAGGAATCCAATCTGAAACCTGAGACTCCCTAGTCTGCTTCTTTTCAAATACTTCTTAACCCCTAAAATAATAACCAACTCCCCACTTCGTATGTACATACTTCGGATCACTCGGATTCTTTTCTATCTTCTCCCGAAGTCTCCGGATATGTACATCGACAGTTCTTGCGTCACCGGGATACTCATATCCCCATACGATATTCAGAAGATTCTCTCTGCTATAGACTTTATCCTGATTCATTGCAAGAAGCTCCAGAAGATCAAATTCCTTTGCTGTCAGATTCACTTCCCGTTCTCCGATCACAACTCTTCTTCCTTCGCAGTCGATCTTCATATCGCCTTTGACGATCTGTCTTCCTTCCGGCCGTTCCTCTGTCTGTCTTTCGGTTCTTCTCATGATTGCCTTGATTCTTGCCTTCACTTCCAGAATGTTAAATGGCTTCGTGATATAATCATCTGCACCATATTCCAGTCCGAGGATCTTGTCCATATCCTCGCCTTTTGCTGTCAGCATCACAATTGGCACATCAGAAAATTCACGTACCTGCTGACACACCTGAAATCCATCCAGTTTAGGCAGCATCACATCCAAAAGAATAATGTTATACTTATTCTCACGGATCAGTTTCAATGCTTCCTCACCGTCATAGGCACAGTCCACATCCATACCATCTTGTTCCAGACTGAACCTTATTCCCTTCACAATCAGTTTTTCATCGTCTACTACTAATACTTTTCTGCTCATTGCCAGTCTCCCCTGTCAAATCTTAATCTGATCTTTTAATTTCTGAAAGGTCCCCTTTTTAATTCCTTCTACTTCCATAAGCTCTTCTATCGAGCGGAATTCGCCATGTTCTTCCCGGTATTTTAAAATTGCCTGTGCACGCACATCACCAATTCCATTTAATGTCAGCAATTCTTCTTTTGAAGCTGTATTCAAATTAACTTTTCCGTCATCCTGCCCGGATACATTTTCCACAGCCTGCACACTGAATGTCTCATCACTCTCAGATGCATTTCTGGTTGACGTAACTTTTCCGGAATCTACCTCTTCCTGTGACGGAACATAAATCTGCTGCCCATCCTTTAGAAGCTCAGCCTGATTCAGATAAGAAAAAGCGGCAGTTGTAGTCATACCTCCTGCTGCCTCTATCGCTTCAAAAACTCTGCTATCCTGTTGTAATTCATAGACTCCTGGCTGATTTACATTGCCGCACACATGTACATACAGCTTCTCTGGTCTATCTTCTGTGTCAGGCACCGCATCATCTTTCTTCTTAGCAGTGTCTTCTTCCTTCACTTTTCCGACATCTTCTTTGGTATCTTCTCTTGAGTCTTCCGGTGTACTTTCCGGTTCTTCTTCCCTGACAGACACTGTCTTAAGATCTGTCTCCTGTGACTTTTTCTGGCAGCCCACACAAAATACCACGCACATAATTACAACTACGCTTCTGATAAAATACCTGTAATTCCACCTTGTCCTACTCATATGTCCTCCTTTGTAATTCTCATACAAAGTGGCTTGTACCCTCAAAATGTAAGACAGTTTTATTTTACTATCTCCATTCCAAAATTGCAACTGCGATCCACCAAAGAGACGTAAAATCACTTCTATTATTTCCACTGAAAAATTGCAATTCCAATCAGTGCTATCCCCATGCCGATTACTTTTCTCCATTCCAGAGGTTCTTTATCAACCCCAAACAATCCGAGAAGTTCAATCCCATAAGCTACGATCAACTGTGCGATAACAATCAGTAATGCTGCTTTTGCCGGGCCAAGCTGGTTCATTGCCCGAATTACTGTAAGTGTAATTCCAGCTCCGATCACTCCTCCCAAAAGCAGATATCTGGGCTCTACTTTCATAAGTACCATCGGATTATCTCTACCTGCAATCAGCCAGGCAATCAGACAGACGGCAAATGCAGTAAGCTGCACCCATGCATTGCCAACCCACATACCTGTCGTCTTGGTAACTTCTGTATTAAAAACACCTTGTATACTCATCAATGCCCCTGATAAAAGAGCAATAAAAAAACCGACCATTGTGATACCTCCTTACCTGTCGTAATTAGTATATCCGTGCGTCGGTTTTTATATTCCTTTTTATAAATGCCAGATACATTTCATGATACCTGCGGATTGCTCCACATTTTTTCACTCTGCTATTATTACAGAACCTTTTTCAAAATCTCCAGCATCTCATCTACATGCTCTTTTTCAATCACAAGTGGCGGAACCAGGCGAAGTACATTCCCCTTTGCACTGATAATAAGAAGTCCTTCTTTCAGTGCCTCCGAGCTAATCTCTCCTACCGGCTTCTTAACCTTAATCCCCTGGATAAGTCCAATTCCTCGTCTCTCCAGAACTGCGTCATTTGCTGCAACAAGTTCATCCAGCTTTTCTGTCAGATACGCGCCAATCTCACGCACATGAGCTGTGAGATCATATTTTTCAAATAACTCCAGCGTCTTGGCAACTGCTGCACACGCCAGCGGATTTCCACCATAAGTTGTTCCGTGATCTCCCGGCTCAAGAGAATATTCTGCCACTTCTTTTGTCATGGCAAATGCTCCTACCGGAACTCCATTTCCAATTGCTTTTGCCATCGTCATGATGTCCGGTTTTACACCATATCCCTGCCATGCAAACATAGAACCTGTACGTCCCATACCACACTGAATCTCATCACAAATCAGAAGAATTCCTTCTTCATCACAAATCTGGCGGAGTCCTTTCATAAATTCATCAGTAGCCGGAGTGATTCCGCCTTCCCCCTGAAGAGCTTCCAGAATAATTGCGCATGTCTTATCACTTACCAGTGCTTTTACACTGTCAAGGTCATTGTATTTTGCAAATTTCACGCCCGGTATCAGTGGCTCAAATGGCGTTCTGTAATGCTCTGTTCCGGTAACAGACAATGCTCCCATGCTTCTTCCATGGAAAGAATCCTCCATAGCAATGAACTCATAACGTCCGGTACCTTTTTTGTAAGCATATTTTCTGGCAGCTTTTAATGCACCTTCAATTGCCTCTGTACCACTGTTAGTAAAAAATACTTTATCCATCTCACATGCTTTCAAAAGTGCTTTTGCTGCTTTTCCGCACGTTGTATTATAGTATAAATTCGAAGTATGTGTCAGAAGATCGATCTGATTTTTTAATGCAGTCTTATACTCTTCATTACTGTATCCAAGTCCACATACCGCAATTCCTGCCGCAAAATCCAGATACTTCTTTCCTTCTGTATCATAAAGATAAACACCCTCACCATGATCTAAGACAACCGGAAAACGGTTATATGTATGGACCAGTTCTGAGTTTGTCTCTTCCATATATGTATTTGTCTGATTATTCTCCATCATAATACCTTCTCTCACTGTCATTCAAAATAGCTGTACCAATTCCTTTGTTTGTAAAGATTTCAAGCAGCAGGCAGTGTGGAATTCTTCCATCCAGAATATGAACCCTGGATACCCCACTCTCAATAGCCTCGATACAGTTGTTGATCTTCGGAAGCATTCCTCCACCGATATATCCATCTCCCACCAGCTTATGAGCCTCTGATACTGTCAGTTCAGAAATCAGTGTGGATGAATCCTGTGGATCCTTATAGACTCCTTCAATATCTGTCAGGAATGCAAGCTTCTCTGCTTTCATGGCTTTTGCAATCGCACATGCTGCATCATCTGCATTAATATTGTATGTATTGTTGTCATCGTCCAGTCCTACCGGGCAAATGATTGGAAGGAAATCTTTTTCCAGAAGATCGTAAAGAATATCTGCATTTACATTTGTCACATCACCGACAAATCCGATATCTTCACCATTTGCATATTTTTTCTTTACAGAGAGAAGTCTTCCGTCTTTTCCACTGATTCCGATCGCGCGGACTCCCAGGCTCTCTACAAGCTGAACAAGACTTTTATTTACCTTGCCCAGAACCATCTCAGCCAGCTCCATAGTTGCCTCATCGGTCACACGAAGTCCATTCTTAAATTCCGGTTTCATACCAACTTTTCCAACCCAGCGGCTGATTTCCTTACCGCCGCCATGAACAATGATCGGTTTGAAGCCTACCAGTTTCAAAAGTGTGACGTCCTGAATGACTCTTGCTTTGAGTTCCTCGTCAACCATAGCACTTCCACCATATTTTACTACGATAATCTTACGGTTAAAACGCTGGATATATGGAAGCGCCTCAATCAGTACTTCTGCTTTATCCAAATATTGCTGCATATCTTTATTCATGTCCAAAAACTTCCCTTCTGTCGTCCAACTATTAGTTTCTAACAATGATCTGTACTTTAACTTCTGTAATCTGCGTTAATATTGATATATTCATGTGTCAGATCACAGCCCCATGCGGTCGCACTGTAATCGCCCATTTTGATATCTGCCGTTGCTGTGATCTCAGGCTCAGATAAAATCTTTGTGGCTGCTTCTTCACTATAATCTGTTGCCACACCATTTTCAATAATCTGAAGCTTTCCAGCCTTACTTTCAAAGAACAGATCCACCTTTTCCGGATCAAACTGTACACCGGAATATCCCATTGCACAGAGAATTCTTCCCCAGTTTGCATCATGTCCGGCAATTGCAGCCTTTGTAAGATTGGAGCATACAACTGATTTTGCAAGTGTCTTTGCCTGCTTTATACTCTCTGCTCCTACGACTTTCACCTCAAATAAAGCAGTCGCTCCTTCTCCATCTCCTGCCATTTTCTTGGCAAGTGTCTCGTTGACCATGTGAAGTGCCTCTTTAAATGTCTCATACTCCGGACTTGCGTAAGTGATCTCCTGATTGCCTGCCAGACCATTTGCAAGAAGAATTGCTGTATCATTGGTAGATGTATCTCCATCTACAGAAATCATGTTATAAGTATCTTCTACGTCTTCACTCAGCGCCTTCTGCAGTGCCTCTTTTGTAATTGCGGCATCTGTTGTGATAAATGCAAGCATCGTGCACATATTCGGGTGGATCATACCGGAACCTTTGGACATCCCTCCGATTGTGACTGTCTTGCCGCCAATCTCTATCTCAACTGCCATCTCTTTTTCTACTGTATCAGTCGTCATGATTGCAAGAGCTGCATCGTGTCCGCTCTGTAGACCTTCTGCTTTCTTTCCTGCCAGCACCTGGATTCCGTCCACCAGCTTTTGCATCGGAATCTGCATTCCGATGACTCCTGTGGAACCAACCAGGACACCTGCTGCGTCAATATTAAGCGCTTTCGCTGCTGTCTCGGCTGTCTCTTTGCAATATCCCATGCCTTCTTCACCGGTACATGCATTGGCAATTCCTGAGTTTACAACAACTGCCTGCACGCCTGCGCCACTGTCTACTATCTGGCGATCCCATTTAACCGGGGCTGCCTTTACAACATTTGTTGTAAAGGTTCCTGCAGATACACAAGGCACCTGGCTATAGATCAATGCCATGTCGGTACGTCCCTGATATTTAATCCCTGCGGCTGTACTTGCAGCCTCATATCCCTTCGCAGCTGTTACGCCGCCTTTTATCTGTTTCATATATTCCTCCTGAAGTTTCCTTCTATTTATTCACTTATTTTACAAAGCTTTTTCTTCATATTCAAGAATGCCTCGGCATTCTTATGATGCCTGCAGATTGTTCTGCACTTCGCACTTGCCTCATTCTCAGTTACTGAATAAATGC
>OLPW01003579.1_pt1 | contig 11977 bp, 9 predicted proteins | sample 1672161 | NCBI WGS metagenome assembly OLPW01 (sample SAMEA3136654, study PRJEB25190) | human gut metagenome
ATTATATTTATAATAAATATACATTCTTCTACTAAAAAAAGTATCTTCAACTAGTTTCAAATATCTTTCTTTTTCACTTTCGTCTTTCATATTTATATCATTTATTACTATTTTAAGTGTATTTTCTTGTTCCTTATTTTGTTTTAATAATTCTTGTTCCCCACGCTTTTGTCTTGAATGACTTTGTTTTCTTATTACATAGGTAAATAAGATTTCTGAAAGATAGCCACACTTATAATTGTATACAATTGGTAATAGCATTTGCCAATTTTGTCCAATTCTTGACTCATAGATTTGTTTTTTTGGAATTGAATTTTCAAAAGCTTCTCTTGTTATCATATATCCTCCTGGAGGATAATATACATTATAGCCTATTATTAAATCTAAGAATAAATTATCGTTTTTTTGTTTTTTATTATGTCTTTTTAAAATTTTTATTCTTTTATTTAAATTGTTTTCATTAACTACTTCTGTTTCGCAAATAACCATTCCACATTCTGGATTTTTATTTAAAAAATCCACTTTATGTTTTATGTTATCTTTTTTTAATATGTCGTCACTATCTACCCACATTAAGTATTTTCCTTTAAAAATACTTAATCCTCGATTAATTGCTGCCGCTTGTCCTTTATTTTCTTGAAAAATATATTTAAATGTCCATCCCTTTTTCTCTATTTTATCTTTATAAGACAAAATTATTTTTTCCGAGTTGTCATTAGATCCATCATTAACAATAATAAATTCAACATTAGAATAAGTTTGCTCTAGTAGAGATTCTAAAAAATGTTTTAAATACTTCTCTCCATTATAACACGGAGAAATAACGCTAACCAATAATTCTTCTTGCATTTTTCACTTACTCCTCATTTCTATTATATTATCATACAATCTTACTAAAGATTCATTATTATTGATGTTATACTCTGAGCTTTCAATTAAATCTTGATATTTTTCTCTATTTTTATTTTCGCCTTTTTCTATTATATCATATAATTGATTAACCCAAATTTCAATATTTTCTTGTAAATTTAATTTTGTAACTAAATCTGTTATTTCTACATCATCAGGAACTTTTGTAGACGTAATTACAGGAAGCCCTGAAGCTTGTGCCTCTATTAATACAATTCCTAGTCCCTCATATAGAGAAGGTAATAAGAAAATATCCATTGCAGAATATATTTCATTCACATCATTTCTAGGTTCCAATAAAATGCATTCACTAGAAAGATCTTTTTCTTTTATATATTTCTGCATTTTATCTTTTAAACTTCCAGTTCCTAACCATAGTAGCTTTATTTTTTTCTTTTTAGATTTTTTTCTTTTTTTAGATGTTCTTGGCTTAGTAGGTTGCTCAGATTGTTCTTCTAACTTTTCTTTAGTTCTTTCTTTTGTTTTTGGGTTCTTTTTTGTCTTTTCTTTTTTTACTTTTGATTTTTTTCTTCTTAGTTCTTCTCTAATTGATTCTGAAAATCTTACTACATAATTTTTTGTTGAATAATATGTTGTCATAAGTGGTCCTGGCATAAATCCAGCAATTGATGCTACATTTAATATTTTTCCACTATCTTTTTTTATCATTTCTTTTAAATATAATTTTGTTAAAATATGATATGCTATTATATTTGTATGAATCATTTGAATATCTTTATCTAAACTTGTTTCTTCAAAATGTCCACAATCTCCAAATCCAGCATTATTTATTAATATATCTATATCCTTATTTTCTTCATATATTTTTTTACAATTCTCTTCATTTGATATATCCATAACAACAATTTTTGTTTCTGTTTTTAATTGTTTTTTTACTTCTTCTAGCTTTTTTTCATCTCTTGCAACTAATATCAAGTCATATCCCTTTTGGCTTAATATTTTTGCCATATCTCTTCCCATTCCTGAAGAAGCTCCTGTTATTAATGCCTTCATTTATATATTCCTTTCATAAAATAAATTATTTTTAATTTAAAAACCTCTTGAAAATGTTTCAACTATAGTATCTACTAAAAGTTTTATTATAACATTATTATTATATAAATTTATAAAAAACTTTCTTGTAAATGGTACTATTGCTAGTACAAGTCCAATCCCAATCAAAATCGCAATATATATTACAATTTTCTTTATTTTTTCAAGTGAAATCTTTGTTTTTTTTCTTTCATATCTCATTTGTGGCTGTTTTGTAGCCTTTTTTATTTGTTCATAATATCTTTGCATAATAGACATTTCTTCTAATCGTCCCTGATTTTGGCTCATTTCTCTTTGATTAACTACTCTTTTTAAATCTTTTTTTAGTCTATTATTTTCTTGAATTATTCTATTATATTCTTCTATAGATACACTTTGTCTCTTTATTTTTTCGTCGTATTCTCTTCTTTTAAAATCATTTGATAATATTTCATAAGCTTCATTTATTTGGCGCATTTTATCTTGGCAATCACTATTATTTTGTAAGTCTGGATGATATTTTTTTGCAAGTGTTTTATATGCTTTTTCGATTACTTCCTCTGAAGCATTTTTATCTACTTCTAATATTTCATAATAATTTTTCATAATTCATTATGCTGGCTTTTCTTTTGTTTTTATATTTACCTTTGCCTGCATCTCCTCCATCTTGTTCTATTTTACATTAAATCAAGAAAATAAGCAAGTATTTATTACTTAAGAAAAAAAGAATTGGTGGTAGTTTCCAATTCTTTCACATATATATTTCTTATCTATCTTATATAATTTTTATCATCTGCATATGGAATATCTTCCTTTGAAAACTCCCATGGTTTGTCAGATGTAAGTTTTCTCCATAAAGATGCATATGGTTCTAATGTAAACTCTTCTGTTAAACTATTCAGATCAATATCTGGTAATAATTCTAATGGATCTATTGTATATGCCAATCCTGTTTCTTCTGTATTAGATTTTCTTATTTCCAAATGAAGATGTGGCACTCTTGAACCACCACTTGAACCTGTTTTTCCTATTATATCAGTTGTTGTTACTTTATCTCCTGGCTTTACTAAAATTTCTCTTAAATGTCCATATACAACTCTTCTACCATCATCATTTAATATTTCAACTTTATTTCCATATCCATCATTAAATGCATCAAAACCTTCTGTTGTTGTTCCATCAAATTCTGCTAACAATACTGTTCCAGAAGTTATAGGATGTACTTCTGTTCCTATATCTGCTGTTATATCAAACCCTGAATGTGCTCTCTCTTTAAATAACACATAATGATTTTTTCTTATTCCCCATTTATCATGTTCTGCTACTTTGTATTTTGGCTTAATTGGCCATATATATTTACTATCTTTCATTTTTCTTCAATCCTTTCCTATGTACATTTTATTGTTGTAGTCCTTGCTGACTATTTTCAACTTTTTGAATTCTTTGTTTTAGCCTTAATACTTTTCTTTCTTTTTCAGGAATAAATTTATGATTTATTCCTTTTAATTTACCATCAATTGTTTTAGCTTTAATCAATCTCTTTTTTTCTTTTTCTTCATATTCTAATTGTTCTTGTAAAATTTGCAATTGTCTTGAAGCTGGTATATTTTTGTTATTTGGATTATATCCATAAAGAACTGCAATTTTATCATACATGTCTGTTAAATATTCCATTGCCTTCTCTCTTGGAATTCTACATATATGTACTTCTCTATCTCTTCCTTGTCTACGATTTACATATAAACTATCTTTTAATCCAAAAAATTCTGAAACATATTTTGATGATAAATTATCTCTATGTAATGTTGAGCATAAAAATATTTCTTTATTTTGTGAATTCTTAAAAAATTGTTCTATATGTTTTTGAATTCCATTGTATAATATTATTCTTGCTAATCCAACACTTCTATTATGCGGATTTGTTAAATATGTATCTAATTCTACTGCATTTCCTGTATTTGCTGTATAATATTGTGTTTCATCAAATTTTGGCTCTTCATGAATTTTTAATTTTCCCTTATGCGTTAATTCTGCATATTCTTTTTCTTCTTCCATAAAAGTTTCATAGTCTTGAATTTCAGAACTTTCTTCTCCATTCCTTTTTCCAAACTCTGCTTCAATATCTTCAAGTGTTATCCAGTAAAACATTTCATATTTTTTTGCAATTTCTTTTCCATAATTTTGTATAATATATTCTGACATATATCTATTAAGATTTTCTCTTAGTTCACTTTTTTCATGATATTCATTTTGCTCCAATTCTTGTTGTAAATATCCATATAAAGAATTCTCTGTACTTCTTCCAGATTGTCTTAATATTCTTCTTTTTGCATATTCAAATGCTTTTATTTTTATAATATAAATATTTCTTAAATCTTTCTTGTAATCTCTATCTGATAAATATTGTGATTTTACATATTGCTTATATTTTTCACCATATTTAAAATATTTCGTAATATCATTATATGTAAATGGACTTTGTCCTTGTGTTACATATGTTGCAGCTTCAACTTTATCATTTTCATCTGTTGCAACAATTACTGAATTTTCATTTGAATGTACATATTCTGATATTCCTTCTCTTCCTGTGTCAAATAATTGACCTTCTCTTCCTTCTTTCTTCATTGCTTCTAGACTTATTTGCTCTAGTTCTACTATTTGGTCTAGATATTTTTCTTCATTATCTTTCGTAAGTTCAACTATTTTAATCATATTTTTGCACCTCTTAGGGGTATAATAAGCCACAAAATATAATTATATCTTGTTAAGCTAATATTTACTTTTTTATAAATCATAAAAGCCTTTGTAAAAAGGCTCTTTCTAAAATATATACTTGTCTTTTGTAATTATTCTTTATTTATGAAATTTATTTAAAAATGTTCCAACAAAATGTACAATTGGTGTTGAATTATTATTTGCAACTTCTTTTCCCAAGGCTTTTCCACCTACTGTTAATGATGCAACCATAGCACTTATTACAAATTGTAAGTTCACTCCAAATTTTTCTGTTATTTTTGATGCAATCATTGCACTTATAGCTCCACTTAGTACTCCACATATATCTCCTATTACGTCTGCACATATATTTGCAACTCTTGCTGAATTTTTTATTAATTTAATAGATGTTTTTGCACCTTTTACTTTTTTTGTTGCTTTTGCATGAAACTCTTCTTCATTAGCAACTGTTACTGCAACTCCTATTATATCAAATCCTATTCCTATTGCAATAACTAATATTAATATAAATATTGATGCTCCTAAATTTAAGTTAGATACTCCATTTGTTGATACATATGAAAAACATATTGATAACACAAATGTTATTATAAATACTTCTATAAACCACTTGAGCTTCGAGTGATCTTTTCCTTTTGAATTTTTACTCATTTTTTATTTTTTTCATTCTCCTTAATAATTGTTTTTATAAAAAAGGTGAAGATGGTAAAACCTAAGTAAATTTTACGGTTTAGGTCTAGTTGAATTTCTCTATTCTTTACTATGTATTACTACATAGCTGTTTCCATTTAAAAGAACATTCACATATTGCAGTGAACACTAGATCACCACTTAAATCCGTACCTTAATCCTCAGATTTCTATGCTTCTTGCCTGAAGCAAACATTCTAGAAGTTTTCCTTGACATGTCTAATATTATTACTAGTCTCTTTTGCAAGTGTAATTTCATAAATGTTACTTAATCCCAATACCCTCACTCAAGACAGGCTACTCTATGTATTTTGTGTCTTGGCACTCACCATAGGTTTACTTAAATGATTTCTAAGCCTCAACGAAACAGGGGATTCTATATATGCCATTATATATTACCCGTGCCTCTTACCTTCCTGAAAACACACAAAACTGGCATTTCGCGCACAAACAAGAAGCTTCATGTATGCCCTTTAGTGGATTTTTAGCCCCACCCTCATAATAACTGACACGACTAGAATAATGCACCATCAGTTGTTATTATATCATATTCTTTTTTTAGTTTCAAGTGAATTTTCTGTGAAATTTATCACAACAAATAATATTTTACTTTTATGTAAAATAATGTATTATTTTACTTTTTTTAAGATAAATGTAAAAAAATGTTGACTTTTATTTGTTTTTCTATTACAATAAATTTAAATTTTTTGGTTACAAAATAATATGATTATTAATCTATTATTTTAGTAATATAGTAATTCTAGCATCATGAAAAAGGAGTTTATTATGAAAAAAATCTTATCTCTACTTATTGCGTTTTCTTTAACATTCGTTTTTTCGGTAAATGCCTTTGCTACAAATGTTCCAAAAGATAAAGAAAACATTTCTAGCGAAAATGTTTATTCTGCAAAAGCTTCTACTGCCGGTGGCAGTGATTCCGGCTATTTTCATGGGGATGGACATCTCTATATTAATATGCGCGAAACAAATCGAGCAGTAGACGTATACGTACAAGTCGTATCTTCTACGAAAGAAGATATGAATCAAACTTATTATGTTGCCTGGAATACTCCATCAGGTAAGTCTTATGTTCTTTCTGCTGTAAAGGGAGATGGTTCTAAAAATTATTTTAATTTACATGTGGCAGAACAAGGAACTCATGAATTTTATATCTATCGATGGGATGGTTCCAACGATAAATTCACAGCAGGAGCTTTCATAAAGAGTAGAAACTAAATTTTAATAGCCAGCTAGAATTACTATAAAAAGGGAAAGATACATTATCTTTCCCTTACTTTATTGTTACTGTTTTGTATATTCTGAAATATCTGGCTTTTGTACATCTATATCATTAACTGAATTCGCTTCATATTGATTTTTTCCTTCTTCATTTTCATTCTTTATATATAATGATATTCCTGTTTCTTTATCTATATATGCCTCACTATTATTTAATTCTATATGCCAACACATTGTATCATCATATTTTTTTGAAGTTATTTTGCAATTAAAATTTAATGCTAATTCAATTAATTTGTTGTTTTCTAATATAATACTATTTACAGGAGCTTCATTAATTCCACTTGCATCTGTTGAATAAACTTTTGATTTTTCAAATAATTTATATCCTTCATTAGTTGTTCTATCTCTCCATGTTATGACTTTAGAATTATCACTCTTCAAATAAGACTCTTGTAAAATTAAATCCCCTTTTCTCCAAACTGAATTTGTATAATCTTCATTTTCATATGAATAGTAATAATTTATATCACTTATACTTTTATTATATCTTGTTAAAATATCTTTTAAAATATTATACCTAAAAAAGATTATTCCTAACAACATAACAACAATTATAATAAAAATAATCAAAACAAATTTAATTTTTTTATTCATTTTCTCCCCCCTTTTCAATCATTATTTATTTTATTATAACTAAATAAATTTATATTGTAAATAGAAAAAAATCTTTTTTTATCTTTTATGACTACATTTTAAGTCATATTTTGTCACTTTTTGTCACTTTTTGTCACTTTTTGTAATTCATGATTTATAATTTTATCATACAAAAAAGAGAAAAAACTCTTTTTAACGTTCACTCAAAATAAGTTTCTTTCTTTAAGTTCTTTCTCTTTAATTTTTATTTAATATTAATTTACATACAATTAAACTCATATCATCTTTTGTAACACCATAACTATTATCAACAGCCTCATTTAAAATTAAATCAGCTATTTTTTGTACACTTGTTGTTTCTATATCCTCTAACAAATATTTAACCCATAATTCCTTATTTTTATATTCAACATTTGCATCAAGAATTCCATCACTACACATTACAAAAATATCTTGATTTTCTATATCTTTATCATATGTAGTTAAATTAATATCTTTCAATATTCCTGCTGGTAAGCTTAATGATTTTATTATATGAACACTATTACCATTTTTTACATATGTTGGACATGCCCCATTTTTTATAAATTCTACTTTTCCATTAAATAAATCTATTATCATAATGTCTAATGTTGCAAATATTTCTTCATTTGCATTCATTATTGTTGTATTTATTAAATCTATTGATGTGTTTTTATCAAATCCAGACATTAATAATCTTTCTAGCATTTTTATTGCTATTTGGCTACTTTTTCTTGCTTCAGGTCCTGACCCCATTCCATCACTTATTGCCATAAGATATTTTCCATCATTTAATCTAATTTGTAATATGCTATCTCCTGAAACAGGACTATCATTTTTTATTTTTGAGTCTTGTCCTATTTGCAATAAATATTTATCTGCTGACATATAGCAAAATACTCTTTTTCCTTGTTTATTTAATCTTTTGGTTTTTACTTCATTAATCATTAATTTTTCATCTAAATTTTTCTCTAATACTAATTGAATTTTTTCAATATCTTTATTTTCACTAATTTTGCTATCTTCTGTTAAATATAATTCAATATATGTTCTTTTTTCTTTTGTAGTAATTTCTAAATTTTCAACAAAAATGCCTTTAATTTCTAGCATATCTATAATTTTCTTTTTTTGGTCAATATATGTATCTTTAGTATTATTTTCTTTTTCTATTTTCACAGCAATACTAGAAATTGCTTTTGAAACTCCATCTAATTGTGCTTGTACATTTTTTTTATTTGATTTTACTTTTTCTTCCCAAATAAAATCTTTTTTACTCGTTTTATATGCAAAATTAATTGCTTTTACTATTTGTTCTATTTCTTTTTTTATTTTTTTATTATCTAGTGTAACTATATAATTATCAAATTTTGCAAATACATTTATTAAATCTTTAGCTGTCATTTCTTGTTTATCAATTAAAACTTCAAATATTTCATCTACAATTCCATTTTTTGTATTTGATATATCATCATATAACAGATTATCTTCTAATCCATCTAAATTATTTAATAATTCTGTTATAAATGTATTTTTGTTTTTCTTTTTTGCTTCTTCTGCTGTACTATCTAGTTCGTAAGTATCTGCAATGTCTTTAATTGTTTCAGAGACCATATTTAATTGATTAACTGTTTCTTCACCTTGTGATAATCTATTATTTTTAAATGATGGAAAATAATTTTCTTTTGGATTTAATTCTTCTATATCTATTCCAACCCAATTTGGAACTGCTAATAATCCAATTGCTGCAACTAAAATTTCTTTAAACATTGCAAAATTGCTTGTATCACCTTTTGCAACATATATTAAAATTCCATTTCCTATTACAAATCCTGCAACTACACCAATTTTTCCATATTTATTAAATAATCCTGCTATCATTCCCGCAACAGCATATTCAGCCACTATTATTGGATCATTTTGAGCAATAATTCCTAATGTAACTCCAATTGTAACTCCTGCTGTTGTTCCTATTAGTACACCATTTCTCCATCCAAGTAGCAATACCATAAATATACTTAATATATTTCTTATAGATAATCCAAATATTGATAAATTTCCAAATGCAGAGCATGCTATTGATACTAAAAGACTTGCTCCTATAATTTCTTCAATTGAAAATGCCCTTCTATCAGTAATTTCTTGAATTACTACTAAAGAATTTACAAAAATTTTATAAAATATAACAGAAAGTACAGCTAAAGTTATGTGTAATAATAAATCCCCTATTGTAAATTTAGTTAGTATGAGTTTTGCAACCATAACTAAAATAATACTAAAAAATATATGTTTGGAAATTTGCATTTGTTCATCTTTATATTCATCATTTTCCTTTGGTGGCTTTATGCACATTGTTATTAATAGCATCAAAATTATTAATATATAATTTAAAGCTCCAATTGTTCCAACTCCAACAATATTGCCTATTAATCCAACAATTAATACTACTATTGCTGGAATTTTACTTGCTAAACAAGCTCCAACCATTGCAATACTAAATGGTGATACATCTTGTCCCATTCCTACCATAGATACCATAAATGCTAATACATATATTATAATATTTTTAACACTAAATAGATTTTTTATTAATTCTTTATTATCTTTTAACATCCTTTAACACCTCATGTAACATTTTAATACTTGTCTTATGTGTTTTTTGTCTTTTCTTTTAGACAAATACAAAAAATTTTCTTACATTTTGTGATATATTATCTTATTTTTTTAACAAATATATTATATTAATAATATTAATTATAAAACTTGCAAATAGTAACATTACTACTAAAATATTATTATTTGTATTTTTTTCTATATTCATTTCTTTGTATAAAATATCAAATTTATTTTTTGTATCAAAATATATATTATCTAGCTCTAAAATATCTTTTAAATGTTGATAAAAAATCGAACCAGTGTCATCATCTGTAACTTCATTTATCCATAATTTTTTTGTAAATCTTATGAATTCTTTTCTTGTTTTGTTTATATTTATTCCTTGTCTAAATTTCAAATTTATCTTTTTTAAATACAATTTTGTATATATTGCTAATATATATGTGTAAAAGTATTGTTCTTCAAAATCACTTGGAAATATTGTATAATTGTTTATATCACAACTTGATGAAAATAATGTTACACTTTGTTTTGTTACACCTAATTTTGCATATTTCCATCTTGAAATTATTTTCATTTCTTCTTTTGAATAATTTACACTATTATCATTTGGTAATATATTTAAAAATTTAAAATATTGATCTTTTATTTTATCAAAATCATTCATATTGTTCCAACCATTTTCGTCAATACATGCATATGAATATGTTAATGCTCTTTCTGTATCTATGTCTAGTTTCATTGATTCTGTGACTGGTCCTGTTATTTTTTCTACAAACTCTTTAAAATACATTACATCACTGAAGCAATCTGTTTGAATTCTAATTTTGTCATAATTTTTCATGTTAGAGAATTCTTGATTTATATCTCTAAATTTATAGTTAAAATTTAATAAATCTGAAAATTTGTCACTATCCTCTATATTTGTTTTTACACACAAAAAACAAATTCCTGTATTAAAACATATAATTTCAACTTTTGGTATTTTAAAAAATATACCATTTTTCTCTTGTACTTTTCCTTGAATATCTCTTGGTATTGTATATTCAAACATTGTACAACCATTTCTTGCAAGAATTGCCGCTTTTGTTTCAAGTGGCAATTCTTCTAATTGTTTAATCTTATTTTTACTATAATTAAATGTTCCAAACATATACTCTCTAGTTCTATGTGAGAAAAATGAATATATGTCCATATCTTTATCTTTTTTAAATATTCTTAATTCACAATTTTTATCTTTTAATAATTTCATTAAATATTTTAAATATTTACTTTCTTTTATAACATAAGGATAAATAAAATATGTATATTCGTATTTCGTTTTTAACTCCATCTTTTGTTCCCTCTTTCTAAATTATTATTTATCACAATAATAATTTACTCCTATTTCTTCTCCTAAATACCATTTTCCTATAAAGTCAATTTTTAAATTATTTTCTAAATTATATTTTGGTTCTATTACTGTTTTTCCGTTTTTGTCTATTGATCCCCATAATCCATCTTTTTTTACTGAAACAAAGCCATAAGAATTTTGTTCTGTTCCATCATCATAAATATAGTCTACTACAACATTTCCTTTTTTGTCTACATATCCATATTTTCCATTTTCTTTTTTCAAAAATAATGTATTGTTTGGTAATGCTTCTTGACTTGTAATTTCTTCTAAATTCAAATTGTAATACTTATAATCACTATCAACTCTCATTCTTAGATACTTATCATTTACATTTAGTTCTACTAGAACTCCATTTAATTTTTTTTCATATTTATCATTAATTATTGTTGTTTTATAATTTTCGTCTTCTGCTAAAAATAAATTTGCTTTTTCATTATAAATAATTCCTGTATATTCAAATGGAACTTTTTCTTCTTCTTTTTCATCTATAATTCCATATTTTTCATCTTTTTTTGCTATATAAATTCCTTCTTTTGCTTCTTTTAAATCTTTATATTTTGCTTCTATTAATATATCTCCAGATGTTGTCATTTCTCCATATAAATCTTTTTGAGTAAATATAATTCCTCTTTTTGTACTTGATTTTATATCATCAAATCCTTTATCAATTAATGTTTCTCCTGCT
>OLPW01003581.1_pt1 | contig 11971 bp, 5 predicted proteins | sample 1672161 | NCBI WGS metagenome assembly OLPW01 (sample SAMEA3136654, study PRJEB25190) | human gut metagenome
GAAAAGAATTCGATGGCAGGAATTGAGAGCCTTGTTAAGGAGACAAGAAAGGCACTTGAACTCAAGAACGCTGCAATTGAAGAGGCAAGAGGAAAGCTTTCTTTGATGGAGTCTGCGGGTGATTATAAAGATTATGCAGAATACGAGAAGTCCTATAAAGGACTTCAGATTGCGATAGATAACAGATTAAGAGAAGATACTGATATAACAGCAGAGTTAAAGATACTTGCTGCAGGTTACAGAAAATTCTATGAGAAAGAGACCAGAAGACTTAAGGAAAAGCTTGATATAGCAGCTAACCGTGTTAAGGCTCTGGAAGTCAGATTATCAGAGGCTAAGGATAATCTTAGAAATGCTGACAAAGAGGCGGCAGGTCTTGGCAGTCTTTCGGATAATCTTGAGAATGAGATACAGGAATTACAGACACAGCTTGGAGTAGCTTTATCAGAGGCAGGAACTGTCGTATGTGAAAATGCGTCTGAAGAATATGATAAGTCATTCAGGGATAAAGAACTGTTAAAGAATGAAGAGACAAGAATGTCCGAAAAATTCAATGATGTGCAGCAGCAGTTAATGTCACTTAATGAGACAATATCTGCCAATAAAGCACTTATTGATATATTCACAGAGCAGTCAGAAAAGCTAGAAAAGGCTGATGAAGCTGGTAATGCTGATAACGAGCGCATGGGCAAAATCCGTGAAATATACAGTGCAGATAATGACGAGGCAATGCTTTCGGTTATTCTTGAGACTTACCAGAAGATGCGCAGTGATTTTACAGAAGAGTGTAAGGCAGCACAGGAACTTGAGAACTTTATTGACAATGCAAGAAAGGGAACATATATCTGTAAGAGTCCTGAGAGAGACAGGCTTAAGGAATACCTTGAGAGCCAGTACGGTTCAGATGTTGTTGAGGGACATGAGTGGTTTGCAGCCCTGAATGCAGGACAGAAAAGAGATGTGTTAAAGAGAACACCTTTCATTGAGTACGCATTTATAATAAAGAACGATTTCGAGAGAATCAAAGCAGATGAGATGCTTAAGGATTTTGGCAAGGGGGCGGCTGCTTATCCTGTTATAAGCGAGCAGGTGCTTATTGATACTAAGTTAGAGATTAACAAAGACCTGATTGTATTCGCATTAAAGGATATGTCGTTCCTGCGTGATGAGGCAAAGCTTGAGACACAGATTAAGCTTGCACAGGAGGAGCTTGAGTCGCATAAGGCGCAGGCAGGAAAGCTGGCCGACAGAATGGAGCTTGTGTGGAATGATTATACATTTGCACTTGTATATAATGCTGCGTCTGGAAAGGTGGATGCGTCCGAGGCAGAAGCAATCAGATTAAAGATTGCTGACAGCGAGGCTGCAATTATTGAGGCTGAGAAGAAGAGAAGTGTGTTAAATGAGGTTAAAGAGCAGCTTTCAAGGAACCTCGCACAGACAAGAGATGATATAGAAGAGAAGGAAACAGCATGCAGCCTGCTCTCGCGTATTATGGAGATGAATACTTCTATAGATAAAAAGTATGAGCGCTTAAAGGGACTGAAGGCTGATGTGGACAGTGCAAGAAACCGCATATATGAGTGCGAGGAGGCAGCAGCTTCTGCTAATTCTGAGTATGATACCGCGAGAGATTTCGAGGACAGTACAAGAAAGGCATATGATGAAATCATTAAGTCATGGGAGGAGCAGTACGCACCTTATTATGATGAAAATGTTTCAATAGAAATCGATGACGATACATACCGTCTTGATAAAGATGAAATAGAGAGCAGATTCACCGGATTAAAGACAGCACTTTCACAGAAGAACAGTGACTTTGCAGATAAGCAGGCGCTGATGAACCATCTGTCTGCATCTATGAACAAATGTCGTGATGCAATAGAGTACAGAGGTTATACATTTGACGATATTAAGGCAAAGTATGAAGCCGGTGAGATTATGGCAGCAGGTTCACAGCAGTTAAGGAATGCCAAGGATGCTCTTAATAATCTTGTGAAGAGCAGTGATTCTGTAAGGGAAGAGCTTGAGTCACAGGAAGCACTTCTTAATAGACTTGAGGGAAGTATCGCACATGGTATTAACCAGATTGAGAATAATTATGGAAGCTTTAATGAATTCCCATGCGATGACCCGGATGAATTCATTACACAGCACAAGGTACTTATTAAGAAGTTAGAGGATAACACCAAGGTTCAGGAAAAGACACGCAGACAGATGTCTGATTCATTAAAAGACATTCTTGTATGCAGAAAAGACCTTGAAAGAATCGTGTCTGATGCGGGCATGCATGTTCCAGAAGAATTCCGTCCTGAGGATGCACAGGGAATTACAGCTAATCTTACAGAATATGAGGCTGTTCATAAAGAATATGCTTCAATTACCAGATTAGAGTATAAGAAGGTTGATGAATTTAATAAGAATAAATCTAAGCTTATTGACCTGCTTAACGGATTTAATGCAGTCGAGCTTGCTGATGAAGTAAGGATATCACTTAATGTTCCTGAAAATGTGGCTAAGACCAGAAGTATGATTGAATCGTTAAATGAGACGAACACATTTATACAGTTAGAAAAAGACCGCATTGCCAAGGGTATAGAGGATATGCAGATGATTAAGGATAACTTTGAAAATCGTTGTATCCAGACATGCAGTAATATTAAGACTGAGCTTGACCGTCTGCCACAGTTGTCTAATATCAATCTTGACGGAGAACAGATTGATATTAGACAACTGTGGCAGACGGTCAAGAATTATATAAGGAAAAGATGTCTGAATATATTGATGAAACTGTTTTTATGGCGGAAAGTTTTAAAGAGCCTGCGGAAAGACTCAAGTATATAAGAAACAGACTGTCATGGAAGAGACTTTTCTCAGTTATTGTCACAGATATGAATTCAATCAGAATTAATCTGTATAAGAGAGAGAGAATCAAGGACCAGAGCCGTTATTTAAGATATGAGGAAGCGGTTGGCTCAACAGGACAGTCACAGGGTATATATATCCAGTTCCTTATTGCGATTATCAACTACATATCTAATATGAATTCTTCAGGTAATGAAGGTGTTGAGGGTAAGACAATATTCATAGATAACCCATTCGGTGCGGCAAAGGATATATACATATGGGAGCCAATATTCAAGCTGCTTGCAACTAATCATGTCCAGCTTATTGTTCCGGCAAGAGGTGCAACTCCTGCTATTACAGGAAGATTCGATGTTAATTACATACTTGGTCAGAAGCTTGTTGATTCAAGGCAGCAGACTGTGGTTGTTGATTATTACAGCAGCACGAAGGAATCAGAATTGGAATACACGAGAATGGATTACGAACAGGCTACATTTGATTTTTTGTAACATATTTGTAACAATTCTGTGAACTTGGTTTACAATGAACTTAGGCTGTGCTAAACTTTAATGAGTTGTAAAATGCGATAAATAAATTATTCACAACATTCATCAAGTAAGCATTGGAATGAGGAATATATAATCATGAATAAATACGAATTAGGAATTAAGATAGACCAGATTAAGAAGCTGGCAGCGAAAAAGGAATACACAGAAGCGGCAGCCATAGCTAAGGATATTAACTGGACTAAGGTTAAAGACTGGCAGGCACTTGCCACAGCCATTAATGTGCAGGAAGCAGTCGGGGACTATGAAGAAGCAAGAGACATGGCAATTCTTGCTTATAACAGAAACCTTGGCGGAAGAAAGCTGGTTTATAAGCTTACTGAATTCTTTATTAAAGTTGGAGATTTTGATAATGCTAACGAGCTTTATGAAGAATACAGCAAATCTTCACAGCATGATGTGAGCAGATTCATCCTGTATTATGACCTTAGAAAGGCACAGAATGCATCAGATAATGAACTTGTAGGAATCTTAGAGGATTACAGGGATCATGAGATTGATGAGAAGTATATGTATGAGCTTGCAAAGCTGTATTATAAGACTGGAAGAAAAGAAGAATGTATTAAGACATGTGATAATATCGTTCTGTGGTTTCAGGATGGTATATACGTTGAGAAAGCAGTACAGTTAAAGGAAAAGCTTGGTGTTGTTCTTACTAAGACACAGAAAGGTATCTTAGAAGATGTAAGAAAAAGAAAGGAAGATATAGAGGCAACTAAGGAAGAGCTTTTTGCAAAGCAGAAGGAACTTGCTAATCTTAAGAGAGATGAAGTTGAAGATGTTTTCCGTGAAGAAGATGAGAAAGAACAGAAATCAACTGGTAAACAGCCAGTGCCAGAGGTAAGTCTGAATGTTCCTGAGTTTGCTAAGGAACAGGAGGAAGGACCTCTTTCAATAGACCTTGTACAGAACGACCAGAATGATGATATCAAAGCATTTTTAATGAAAGCTCTGAATAAGGATGAAGATGCAGATAATACTAAGGACAGCTCTGTTGTTATGTCTAAGATAGAGACTCCTCAGGTGGAGAAGCCAGAGGTTTCTGAGACACTTAGCAAAGATGGAGAGAAGAATTTCTCAAGCGAGATTAATAAGGCAAATGTCTCACTTAAGGAGCTTATTGAGAATGCAAAGCAGAAATTAGCTGATAATTATGAGCAGATCAATAAAGAAGACGAAGCTGAACAGAGAAAAGAAGCTGAGGAAAGAATCAATAAGGAAGCAGAGAATATAGATATTAATGTTCCTGTACCTGAATATAACAATTTATATGATACAAGAAATCTTCAGGAAGAGCTTGCTGCCAAGATGAGTGACTTGTTCGGTGATGAGGAAGAAGATGCTGATGTTAAGACATTTGTACCAGCTTCTAAGAATAAGGAAGAACAGCCTGCAGAGGAGGTTAAGACTCCGGCTCCTGTAACTGAACAGGTTGTTAATGATGATGCAGAAGTTCAGGAAGATGATGACCAGATTGAAGGCCAGATGGATATAACAGAGTGGATGCAGTCTGTAAGAGAAGAAAAGTATGGCAAGCAGGATACTAAGGAATTCTCAAAGTCAGAGCTTGAGCGTTATCTTGATGAGAAAGACGAGAAAAGTGCAGCTTATGAAAAGCTTGTAGAGCAGAAGAAATCAGAAGCACTGGCTGATGGTAAGGAGATTGATAAGGAAGAAGCAAAGAGAGCAGCTCTTGCACAGATGGCAGTTGATTCAGCGAGAATGGATCTTGCAATAAGAACAGGTAAGGCTGCAGCGAGACTAGAGCAGGCAGCAACTGCTATAGAGAATGAAGATATTCCTTTAGTTACAGCACAGATACCAACTGTGTCAGAATCAATGATTTCAGATATCAATTCAATTATGAATGAAGATATTGATAATAAAGACAATAAAGAAGAAGGTGAGGAGGCTGTTGTACTAGATGAGGTAGCTGCAGGTGTTGAGCCGGAAGAAACAGTAATTCCATTCACCAGACAGGAAGAAGAACAGCCATTGACTATGGAAGAAGAGATTGAAGAAACTGAGCAGATAGAGAAGAAGCTTACAGGAGAACTGGCAAAGATATTCAGAAAGTACAGAGATATGCCAGGACTTGAGGAACAGTTAGCTGATCTTTTCGATACAATTGACGATGAAATGCAGATGAATTCATCAGCATCAGGAAATATTCTTATTTCTGGTAATTCAAGTTCTGATAAGACAGACCTTGCAAGAACTATAATAAGAGCTATTAATACTTTATATCCAGACCAGCCAAAGAAGATTGCTAAGACATCAGGAGAGAGTATTAACCAGAGAGGTATTGCCAAGGCAATGGGAAGACTTAAGGGAACAGCTCTTATCGTTGAAGGCGCAGGAACAATCCAGCCTAAGAGAATTAATGAACTGCTTAACTGTCTTGAACAGGATACAGGAAGAATGATTGTCATATTTGAAGATTCAGATACAGACATGAATGTTCTTATCAACTTTAATCCTGAGCTTACCAAGACATTCAATCACAGAATTGTTCTTAAGCAGTACACAGTTAATGAGCTTGTTGAGATGGCGAAGAGATTCGCAAGAAAGAGACAGTATGAGGTTGATGATGATGCATTACTGGAACTGTATCTTAAGATTGACAAACTCCATAACGTGAATGATAATATTAAACTTGATGATATCAAGGAAATAATCAATCAGGCAATTGTCAACTCTGAAAGAAGAGCATCAAGAAGATTCTTTGGCGGACTTAAGAAGAAGAGAAGCGAGAATGGTGATGTTATATTCTTGACAGAGGCAGATTTTAAAGACAGATAACTTATAATATTATGCACAGATGTGCTTACACAGGGAGGAAAATATGACTAACATCGATGAAATGTCAATTAATGCAATCAGGGTATTGTCAGCAGATGCAATCCAGAAGGCTAATTCAGGACATCCTGGACTTCCACTTGGAACTGCACCAACAGCTTATGAATTATGGACTAACCATATGAATTACAACCCGGCTGATCCAGAATGGGAGAACAGAGACAGATTCGTTCTTTCTGGCGGACATGGTTCAATGCTTCTTTATTCATTGTTCCATTTACTTGGAATTGGTAATCTTTCATTAGATGATGTGAAGAATTTCAGACAGATGGGCTCAAAGACACCAGGACATCCAGAGTATGGTCATACAGTTGGTGTTGAAGCAACAACTGGACCTCTTGGACAGGGTATGGCTATGGCAGTAGGTATGGCTATGGCAGAAGCACATCTTGCATCAGTATTTAATAAGGATGGATACAATGTAGTAGACCATTACACATATGTACTTGGTGGAGACGGCTGTATGATGGAAGGTATTTCATCAGAGTGTTTCTCACTTGCAGGAACATTAGGTCTTTCAAAGCTTATTGTATTCTATGATTCTAACAATATATCAATTGAAGGAAGCACAGATATTGCATTTACAGAAAATGTAATGAAGAGATTTGAAGCATTTGGCTTCCAGACAATCGAGGTTGCTGATGGCAATGATATCGAAGCTATCGGCAAGGCTATTGAAGAAGCTAAGGCTGATAAGGAAAGACCTTCACTTATCAAGGTTAATACACTTATCGGATATGGCTGTCCTGCAAAGCAGGGTAAGGCAAGTGCACACGGTGAGCCTCTTGGTATTGATAATGTTGCAGCACTTAAGGAAAATCTTAACTGGCCATGCAAGGGTGATTTTGAAGTACCACAGGAAGTATATGACCATTATAAAGAGATAGCAGCAAGAATGGCTGAGCCAGAGAAAGAATGGAATAAGCTCTTTGCTGAATACTGTGAGAAGTTCCCTGAGATGAAGGAACTCTGGGATAAATATTACAATGGATGTGATATGTCCGATTTATTCAATTCTGAGGAATACCTTGCGAAGCCAGAGAAGGCAGAAGCAACAAGAAGTTCAAGTGGAACAATTCTTAACATGATTAAGAATCTCATGCCTAACCTTATTGGTGGTTCAGCAGATTTAGCACCATCTAATAAGACTAACATGAAGGATGCAGGAGATTTCTCTAAGGAGAATTATGCAGGAACTAACCTTCACTTTGGTGTAAGAGAACAGGCTATGGCAGCAATTGGTAACGGACTTGCACTTCATGGTGGATTAAGACCATTCGTTGCAACATTCTTCGTATTCAGTGATTACACAAAGCCAATGGCAAGACTTACATCACTTATGAAGCTTCCACTTATATATGTATTTACACATGACAGTATCGGAGTTGGTGAGGACGGACCTACACATGAGCCAATTGAACAGCTTGCAGCATTTCGTTCAATGCCGGACTTCACAGTATTCAGACCATGTGATAGAACAGAGACAGCACTTGCATGGGAATATGCTATTGAATCTAAGGACGAGCCAACAGCTTTAGTTCTTACAAGACAGAACCTTCCACAGATGGCTGGTTCATCAAAGGAAGCACTTAAGGGAGCATATATTCTTGAGGATTCAGATAAAGAGACTCCGGATGGAATCATCATTGCAAGTGGTTCAGAAGTAAACCTTGCTGTATCAGCAAAGGCAGAGCTTAAGAATGCAGGAATAGATGTAAGAGTAGTAAGTATGCCATCTATGGACGTATTCGAGAAGCAGTCAGACGAATACAAGGAATCAGTCCTTCCTAAGAGTGTAAGAAAGAGAGTTGCAGTTGAGGCACTTTCAGACTTTGGATGGTACAGATATGTAGGACTTGACGGTAAGGTAATCTGCATGAAGACCTTTGGAGCTTCAGGTCCGGCTAACCAGTTATTCGAGCATTTCGGATTCACAGTAGAGAATGTAGTTAATACTGTTAAGAGTCTTTTCTAAGATGATAGAATAATAAGAAAATTAATATAAAAAATCAGGGATTTCGGTTATTAAATATAACTGGAATCCCTGATTTTTTTATGTTGTCAAGTGCAGAATGTGCCATATATTACCGAATGTGCCAAAACTACCCGATACAAATGTGACGTATATTACCGAATATGCCATATATTGCAGAATATGCCAAAATTATTGCATGATGCCATCGTAACTGTCAACAATTCTTTTAATGCTTCGTGTTCCAAGACCATGATTAATAGTGTCCGGTTTGGTTGTTTACGCTTGACATAATATCTATAGTTAATTAAACTAACTATAGATGTAGTAACTTTAAGGGGGATTACAATGAGAAGAATAGCAGCAGGATTAATTGTTATAATGTCAGTTTTGCTTGTGTCATGTAAGGGGAAAACAGGGAATACGATAACAGTAGGAAGTGATAAGCTTGATAATACGCAGTCATATTTTTCTGAAAGCATGCATATGGTGGCAAGATGTGATACAGGATATTATTATCTTGATAAATGCAGCGCATCAGATGATAATCTTATGTTTTATGATGATAAGTCGGAAGAAAGCATTGTGTTATGTAATAAACCACAATGTGGGCATGATGGAGAAGAGTGCATGGCATATATTTCAGGAAGCGAGTTTAAAAGTGAGTTGTATTACTATAATTCGTACATATATATGATAAGTTCCAAGGGAAATCTTGTACGGATAAGTGCTGATGGAACACAGAGAACAGACCTTGGAAGCATATGCGTCCTGAGTGGACAGGATAGTGTGTCAATGTGCTTCAATGATGGATATGCATATGTATCTCAAGAGATAACGGGAGATATAGAAGGTAATGTAACAGTAAGGCTGTACAGATTTAATCTTGATACGGGTTCGAGCGATAAAATATATGAAGAAACGGGATATGGTATAGGAATTAATTCACTTAAAACATATGGCAGTGACACATTTTTTTTAAAGACATCTGTTTCAAAAGATGATAAGGGATTATATTCGTTGGAAGGAAAAGGAATATTCAGAATTACAGGGGAAAATACTGAATGTCTGCTTGATAAGAATGTGTATAGTTACTGTATAGATGCAGATAATAACAAGCTGTATTACAGCGGGCTTGGAGATGGAACGATATATGAATATGATCTTGGCAGCGGCAAGTCAGAAAGCATATATAAAAGCGATAATGATACAGGATATTTTTATATAACATTTGACGGAAATTATATCTGGATGGATGATGAAGGATATAAGAGTATGGCAATGTATTTTAACAAACAGAGCAGTTCACTTGATTATACGATATATCAGTTAGGCTTAGATGGAAAGCTTATAGCAAAGAGAACGATTCCAGACGAGGAAAAGATATTTTCAATTATGCACGGGGACAGCAGGAAGATGTTTATGTTCTCATCTGTGAATAATAGAATTGTATATATTGATAAGAGCAACATTGAAAAAGGGGATATTAAGGAGCTTAGGTAGATGAAGGAACTGGGGAGACTGCTTAATAGAAAAACAATATTGCTAATTCTTGCTACGGCATGTATATGTGTCGTGGCTGTTTTTGCAGGGGACTTTTCAGACTGTGGAATAGATAATTATAAGATTAAAGTAAGAGAGTACAACTGGCTGATTAATGGGCATACAGATGAACAGATACAGGAGCATGCTGACGAACTGGCACAGGATGATAGAAGAATATTTAAGAGACTTGCAAAGGAATACAAGGAAAAGTCTGATTATATTGATGGATATACAGAAAGTGTCAAAGCAGTTATTACAAATGCCTCGAATATGAAAAAATTCAGTGTGTTCGGTACATCAGAATCAATAGCTAATATCAATAAAACGGAAAATGATTATAAAAGGATTGAAAATGTACAGGTTAGGGAATTAAACAGCAGGGCAGTTGAACAGTTTCTGAAGAATGATATTTCTATCTATATCGTTCTTGCGTTGATGATATATATTATTTATAACATTTATGAATACAGGGATAATGGAATGTGGCAGATTATCTATACTGCTGTCAATGGAAGAATGAGAATTGCAGTTAAGGATACTGCAGCAGTCGGATTGGGTGCTTTATTTGTATCACTGATTATGCAGTTATGCGGTCTTGTCTCTATGCTTGTGGTGTATGGTGGCTGGGATTCCCTTACAGCACCTGTACAGTGTCTGAAAGGGTATAATAATTTCACTTATCCGATAAGCGTAATGACATATCTTTTTATAAGATATATGATTATATCTTTGATAGTTATTGCAATAGTGCTTGTTATATCACTTGTATTTGCGTTATGCAGGAAAAGAATCAGTTCAATTGTGCTGGTGGGTATAATTGCCGGAGCGGAAGCATTTGCATACCAGAATATATCAATGCAGGGCAGATTAAGAATTTTCAAGAAGATTAATATAATAAATGTGATGGATGTAAGCAATATACTCAGGAAGTATGATAATATCATGATAGCAGGTGTTCCTGTGAGCATGGTAAATGTGCTGTGCATGGTGTGTATTATTATAGCTGTAATATCAGCAATATTTCTTGCGTTACTTGGAAAGGTTATCCGTCCGGGAAGAAGTGCTGGCTTTATAGGAAAAATGATTGAAAAAATCGGACATGGAGTTCAAAGGATTTTGTCCAGACTTCCGCATTTCTGGAAAGAAATGTACAAATTTTTAATAACAGCAAGAGGCTGGATTGTAATATGTGTTGTTGTGTTTATAACAATATTTATATGTAATAACCAGAAAATAGCATATTCTGAAGATGAAAAGAAGCGTGATGAATATTATCAGCAGTATGGTGGCAGGGATTACAGTGGATTTACCAGTCTTATAGAGCAGAGACAAAATGATGTTTATGAGGCACAGGCAAAGCTGGATGCTGCAAGAGAACAGTATGAGAGGGGAGAACTTAGTGAGGATGATGTAAGCAGATATGTGTACAACCTCATGGATGCTACGAGACTGCTTGATAACATGAGCGAATATATGCAGCAGATTGAATATGTTTCACAGATAAAAGAGCAGTACGGAATAGATGCGTATGTTATGTCACAACGGGGATACGACCAGATATTTGGCAGTAAAGGAGCAACGAGAAAACTACTTATATATATTATACTCGGATTTGGAGTTGTTCTTATTGCAGAGACTGAAAGCTCAGTGGAATATAAGAACGGAATGAATATGCTTATTGGCTCGTCTAAGAGAGGAAGAAGATGGGAACATACAGTTAAGGCTGCTGCTGTCTGCATATTGGTGGGGGCAAGTGCATTTTTACTGTATATAATCGAAATGATAATAATGTATAAGGCATATGGTATGCCATATATTAATGCACCGCTTATAAGCCTTACTTATATGAATACAGCAAAGGTATTCAGGAATATAACGATAAGCCAGTATATGCTTATTCTCATGGCAGAGGAGATACTATTCGCAGTAGCAGTCGGTCTTGAAACAGTAAAGAAGTACAGGAGAGTGACAAGACAGCAAGTGAAAGCAGTCGGACTTGAAACAGTATTCGCTTCAAGGCACATTTTTAAAAAGAATTCAGGGAAAGGAATACCTCTGATTATAGTTATTAATACTGCTATATTATGTATTATTATGTGAGGGGAATGTATGAGAATCAAACAGTTTGTGATAATGATGATGATTATATGTGGCTGTGTATCAGTTGGATGTAAGAATAAAG
>OLPW01003586.1_pt1 | contig 11953 bp, 10 predicted proteins | sample 1672161 | NCBI WGS metagenome assembly OLPW01 (sample SAMEA3136654, study PRJEB25190) | human gut metagenome
ACATCAACTTAGGCAATAAGGACTCTCTCAGTTCTTCAAGATATGTATTTTCGGAGATGTTAGATGAAACTTGTTTATATAATGCAGTTACAACCTCATCTAACGGTTTCAACGTTGAAAAGTCACTTGGCAGAAACAGTTTGTATTCAGGCAAAGCCTTTTTACTTAAATGTAGAACTGTTGTACCATTTACATATCCCAAGCAATGAGCTTTGAATTTCTTGTCTTGAAGAATTGCAGTAATGAGATATTTGGAAACACCATCCTTTTTAGGAAGAACTTTTACCAAATCCATAGAGAAAACAATATCATCATACCCCGATTTACTCATTACTGGTTCAGCATTACCGATAACTTCGGCGTTTTGAGTTAAGTCTGTATGAGCAACTAAAGTATCAAACAATTCAGCGTGTTGAGATTCTTTTAATTTTGATGATGGTATAATTTCTTTATACCCATCCAGCTTGAATCCGCCTTTACGGTCAAAGTTCTTTATTGTTGCCATAGCTATTGTGGAATCGGTCAGTTCAGTTCCTTTGTATGAGTACCCGCTAATGAACTCAGCTATGTCAGACAATGGTGTTTCTACCCAATCGGAAGGCATAACACCATCAAAAGGTTTATATTCAGAAAGCCAAGCGGTGCATATTGTTTTGATTTGCTCGAGTAAATTATTGTTTATCTGCTCATTTTCTTCAATTTTGTCATCAATAGAGCCGAGAATAGCTGCAATCTTTTCCTGCACTTTCTTATCAGTAGGTACATTCACAACAATATTCTTCATTGTGTTTCCGGATACTTCTTTGAACGTCGTACCGCTACCCATTCCTTCAATTTTATCCTTGTTGTATTTGAGTAAATAGAACAGGAAAAGAGGGTCTGTATTCTCATTGGGAATAACACTCTTAAAGCCCTGATTGGTGCAAACTTCATTAGCGGTAATAGCGACATATCCTATCGGCGCTCTTGATGAAAACAATACGGTGTTCGGTGGCAAGAGTTGAGTAGAACAGCTTTTCAAACCTATTTCTGTAATGTTTCTTTCGCCCCGTTCAATATAACGACCGGAGAATGTGGATAAATCCTTTGGCGTAATCCAAGCAATTTTCCCACCCTCATAGTTTTCCGGCTTTTTTGTTGAAGGCGTTGCACCGCCTACAACGGTTCCAATATCAGATATTTTTCTCTCGACCCATTCAGCCATAATCTTTTCCTCTCTATCCAATGTATTTTCGGTGAGCAATCTTAACATTGCTCTGTTTTACCATTGCGTACTGCAAGGTTGTATCTATTTTTCTGTGTCCTAAGAGCTGTTGAAGTTGCTCTATTGGCATTCCTTTATCTATTGCCATCGTTGCAAGGGTACGTCTAAACTTATGAGGATGTACCTTATGCAATCCTAATTGTTTTCCAAATTCTCTGAGTCTTGTTTCTATACCGCCGATTTGCAATCTTTTATGTGGTGCTTTTAACGATACAAACAATGCAGGGTTATCATCTATCCTATTTTCTAAATAGTTTTGTAAATGTATCTTTGTACGAGCATCAAAATATACTACTCGTTCTTTGCTACCCTTACCAAATACAATACATTCTCTCTCATTAAAATCAATATCATTGCGATTCAATAATACCATTTCGCCAACACGCATACCGGTTGATGCAAGCATATCTATAATTGCCAAATCTCTCAATTCCGTACAATTATCTCTCATTAGTTCGAGTGCTTCATCAGAATAAGTTTCTTTGATATTGGTTACTGTTTTCACCTTATGTATTCGCCTAACAGGACTTTTGAGTATATAATCCTCATCCTCCAGCCACGAAAAGAAACTCGAAAGAATACGACGAATATTGTCTATCGTAACCTTGCTTGATTTCTTATTTTTCTGATACTCAGTCAAGTACCGTCTTATATCATCAGTTTCAATATGTTTTATATTTTTACCTACCGTTACAATCATCATTTCAATGGTTGCCTTATAATATTTAAGAGATTTCTCAGAACATCCTTCTATTCGCTTTGCTGAAAGAAACAACTCTACATAGTTTTGTTCCGAGTGGCTCTCTTGTTGTTCTGTTTCCATTACTTCATACCTTGCAAGAGTGTATTGTAACACTTCCTGTAATTTTTCACATTGTGCATTATTCAAGTACGATAACATACCTTGAATAACATCTTTAATTAAATCTTGTAATCTTTCTTTTTGTTTATTATTAAGTTTATAACCACCAAGTCTAGATTCTTCTAAACCAGATAACAAATCTTTCAACTCTTTTGAAGAGGTGTTTATCGATTTTATCTTATCATTATTTTTATCAATACTTCTTTTATTAATTTCAAGTTCTTTTTTTAGTTCTTGATAATTAACCATATCTTTAACATGGATATCTTTGTTTCTCCCTTTTTCTTTAGTTTTTAGAATAGCATTTTCTTTTTCAAAATATTTATTAAAAGTATCAATACATTTTTCTCTCATAACATTTTGTATATGTTCAAGTCTTTCTTTAGTAAAAACTGATGATTTATTTACTTGTTTTGATAAACCTGTTTTACAACCATCTTTAACTGGAACTCCAACAATATGCATATGAGGAGAAGTTTCATCTAAATGTACAACAGCATTTGTTATTTTAAACTCTGGAACTAGTCTTTCTAAATCGTGTAAATGTTCTTCATATACATTAACCATTTCTCTTTTAAATTCGAAATCTTTTGAATCCCAATATTCTTTATTTCCAAGTTCAATTATAATTTCACAAGCAAGATCTCTTTTTTCATCTTTATTAACATATTCAAAATAATCATCAATTCTTCTACTAGGTCTAGATTGCTTATTGTTGTATTCAATTCTTGCTTCTTCAAATTCAGTTTTATAGAATTCTTTAACATCATAAACAATATCATTAGTTCCTTTTAATTGATAAATATAATCATTATCATTTTCATATTTTCTGAAATCATGATTATTTACTTTTGATAATTGTTGATAGTTTTGTATTCCGTTATTAGCAAGAGAAGAAGAACCACTTACATTATTTTTAGCATTACTTCTTGCTGATGCTTTTCTGTTTTTATTACTTCCAAGATGAAATGAATAAGGTAATTCAGCCATATAATTCCTCCATATAATTTTTAATATGTTAATTTAAATAATTAACTTTATATGTATCTCCATCTATTACTTCACTATCAGTAACAATTTGAGCATCTGATTCTTGTTCTGTTATTACCCCATCAATAGCTTTTGTAACACCTTTAATAATACCATCATAATACTTAAAAATATTATAATTTTTTATACCAACTGTTTTTCCCATTATTACTGGAGATGTATTATCAATAGTTCCATCTTTTGTACCTAAAACTAATGTACCATTATTTGATACTCCCACGTTTCTAGTACCAACTATTGTTCCACCTAAAATGGTTATAGTTCCAGTACTATTTACATTCATAACGGCACCTCTTTCAATAGTCACACCATCATTAGAGATACTACCAGTAGTATTTGAACTTATATAAGCGTTACCTGAAATTACTACTCTACCTTCATCTATGTTATATATTCCTGACCTATCACCTGTTGAATTAATTGTACCACCACTCATTACAACTAAACCTGTGGAATTATTATTTATAGCAGCGTAGCCACTTCTTTGATTAATTGTTCCATTATTAATTTTAATTACTCCATTATTAGTAATAACAGCATTACTAGATGAATTACTTAATGTATATGTTTGAAAATCAAAATATATATTTTTACCGTTAGCGACTGTAACATTTTCACTTGTATCCATTAATAATTTAACTGTTGTCTCATTATTATTAGTTGGTACAGCATTTATTGCCGATTGTAATGAATAATATTTAGTTCCATTTACTTCGGCGATTTCTTTTTGTTCCCAATGCGCAAAAAATTCTACATCCTCATTTATAATTGTATTTTCTGTAATTTGTGTACCACCATCACGTGCTGTAAACCAACCTTCAAAAACATATAATTTTCTTGTTGGTTCTGGCAAAGTTCCAATTTTTTGTCCTTTTCCTACTGCTTTTGTGTTATTAGTTAATGTTCCTTCATTAGGATTAAAAGTAACAACTAAACCGTAATCTAAATATGATACCTTATAGGTTACTCCACCGATTACTTCAGAAGTAGATTCTACAAAACAACCAGTTTCTGAATCAGTAATATTATCAATATTATCTATAGCTGATTTTGTTCCTTTTATAGTACCATCATAGTACTTAAAACCTTTAGTAGAATAAATACCATATGTTTTCCCTTGTATTAAAAGTGAATCTGTATTTGGATCATCATCTTTAGTTCCTATTGTTAGTGTTGCTCTATTATCTAATCCGTAATAATTTGATGAAATAATAGTTCCACCAGTTATAGTCATAGTTCCACTATTATTTTGAACGGCCGCTCTTATTGAAGATGTAGAACTAAGGTAAGCATCTCCACTTATATTAACTTTTCCACCATTATTATATAATGCTTGTTTAGTTCCAACAGAGATTATTTCACCACCACTTATATTAATAGTACCCTTACCATTATTATTAATTACACCATTTGCAGATATTGCTGAATTAATTATTTTACCATTAGAGATTTCAATTGTTCCATTATTTTCAATTACAGCTTTATTAGTTGAATTACTAACAGTATAATTTTGAAGATTAAACACTATATTTTGTTTTTCATAAACAGTAAGTGATTCATCTGTGTTTGCTAGTAAAGTTATAACTGTCCTTGTATTATCTTTTGGTACTGCATTTATTGCTGCTTGTAAAGTATAATAATAGTTATCACCTATTTTAGCTACTTTATCTGATTCAGCCCATTGAGCATATAAATTTATTACTGCTCCATCTTCATTTGTAATGTTATAAATTTCTTGTTCATCACTGTATGGTGTCCCAGAGCCATCTTCTTCTGTATTCCAACCAGCAAATATATAGTTTGTTTTAGTAAAAGTATTTGCACTTAAATTTTGTTTAACGTTATAAGTAAATTCTTGATTACTCATAGAACCCGTTCCACCATTAGCATTAAACACAATTGTATATGTTGGTTGAATAGCATTAATAACAATATGTTTTGTATATTTCGAAGTATATTTACTATATGTAAATGGCATAATTATGATTAAAATTAAAAATAAAGATATAATTATAGATTTCTTTTTATTTTCTTTTATTATACTAATCATTATTACACCTCCATATACTTCTATAATTCATTTTGAATAAATATAACATCGATATCTAATGTTTGATTAGTAAATTCATTTACTCCTTTTGGTACCATTATAGTAAATTTATGAGTATGTTTCGTATTTATATCATCCGCATTAAATGCTCCTAAATTTACCATGATTATTTTGTTATCATCTTCATTATATATTATTTCATCGTCAACTTGTATTTTTACTCCAGTTGGTACATTTGAAATGATTACTGAATAATTAATAGCAATTTCAGATTTACTTATTACACTTAATTCATAATTTTGATATGTATCACTATCTCCAATAATTATTGTAGGAAGTGTTTTATTATCTTCTCCCTCGACAGAAACATTCCATTTTGCAACAGAAACATTACTATTTGTATTTAATAATGATGCGAATTTAGCAAAAGATGTTAATGTGAAATACGAAATGAAAAACAATGCGTATGTATACAAAAAAACAACAAATTTTTTTTTAAGTTTTCTTTTTTTCTTCACGCCAAGTTCTCCTTTCGTATACATTTTAATTATTCTTTTTATCTGGAATAAAGATTGTTATAATTAGTCCAAAAACAAATAATAATATCCAAGTTAGGATATTATTAAACAAATACAAAGCAAACCCTAACCCTGTTATTTTAAAAATTACTCTACCAATAACATCTTTTAGTAAAATTTTATCATCTTCCACATTATTGGCATCCCCTTTAGTAATTATTTCCTCATTGTTCATTTTAATTATTCTATGTGTAATTATTTCATTATATTGATTTTTAAAAGTTATAACATCATTTACTTTATACTGTTTTTTGTGACTAACAAGAATTATATCATTCTTTTTTAGATATGGTTCCATACTACCAGATCCAATTCTAAATATTTTAAAACCAAATAATGAAACATTAAATATTGATAATAAATTTATAATAATGATGAATGTTACTAAAAATATGAATATTCTATACAATACATTTTTCATTATTATACCTGTTCAAAATAAAATCTAACATTTAATTTATATAAACTATCCATATTTTCACCTATATAAGTATCTTTTTCATCATTACCAGATTCATATTCCCATTTCCAATCTAGTTGATATTTATCTGAATCTTTAATATTTATATTACTAAATGATGTCTTTAATTCATTTGCTGTTACCCAATTGTTATTATCACCAATAACATATTTTCCATTTCTTTTTAATCTGTATTTTAAATTAATATCATATTCTGTATCAGAATACATTTCTAAATAATATTTAACATTTATATCAGAACTATTGTGAACAACAAAATAGTAAGCATTTGATACACCAGGCGCAATTTTATTAGTATATTCATAAAAAGCATTATTAAATATACTTAAATTTTTTTGATAAATATAATCACCATTTTTATCATCTACATATATTTTGTTTAACTCATTTTTATCTTTTTCTTCATTCCATACAGGATATAATTTTGAAACAGTAGATTTACTTGAACTATCTTTTTCATTTTTACTACAATTTTCATTATTTTTACAATTGCAAGAACCATCAATATCAATATTAAAAACATCAACATTACCTGTTGGTTTTAGATATTTATTTTCTATCTTACCGAATTTTGTAAAAAACAAAAGAATTAAAATAATTATTACTAACAATGTAATAATTATTAAAAAATATCTATCCCTTTCATTCATATAAAATCTACTCCTCATATATTTTATATTATTTGAATTCCATGAAGGAAATAATGACTTATTTCCCTTATGGAAGTTAAATAATAACTTCCTTTTTTTTATTAATCAACGTGTGATGTAATTGCTGTTGCACTAGGTGCAGTTTGAACACCTTTAATATCAACACCAATAGTTAAACTACTTGCAGCTTCACCAGCTTCTGTATCAGCAACGTTTACTGCATTATCAACTTCGTCACTTGTTCCAAATTCCCATGCCCAGTAAATTGGTACAGTTACACCTGTAGCATCCTTTGCAGCAAGTTGTCCTGTAATTGTACTTGTACCAGGAGTTAATTCAGTAGTATGTGCTGAATCCTTATAGAATTTTAAATTAGCAGGTGCACCTGTAATACTTTTTAATTGTACAGTAAAGTCAACACCTGTTTCAGTAGTTCCATTTTTTAAAGCTATATTAAATGAACCACTTGTTCCTGGAGCAATTTTATTTGCAACTAATGTAGATGCATCATAAGTTTCTGCTAAAGCAATTGTAAGTGTTTGTTCTGTATTATCAGTTGTAAAATTCCATTTAGCAACTGTAGCTGTTCCGTTATTATCTTTGATTTCACCAGCATATTTTGCAAAAGTACCTGCAACATATCTGCTAGTTATTCCAACTAATAAAAGTAAAACTACAACAAGTAATGATGTTCCTCTCTTTTTCATTTATGTCACCACCTTTCAAATTCAATTTATATGTAAACTTCTTTTTTTCAAAAAAACGTTACACCTATTTTATTATTTTTCTTGTTGTTCTTCATTTCTTTTTGCTTTTTTAAATTCTTCAAACTCTCTTAATTCCTCATCTGTCATTTTTTCAACTTTTTTACTTGAAATAAAATAAATTAAAATACAAATAATTAATATTGTTAACATCATAATCATGAATCCTAGAGGTGTTTGAATAAACATTATAAAACTACCTATCTTTGCAATTTTCCATTGATATTTACCTTCTACTTGTTTTTCACAAACTACGCCTTCGTCTTCAGTATTATTTGAATCTCCTTTTGTTTTAAAGCATTTTTGATTATTTACATTTACTTCATCAATAATTCTATGTGTTGTAACTAAATTTTCATTATCTCTAAATGCAATAATATCATTTACTTTTAAATCATTGAATTTTGTTTGTTTTACAATGACTAAATCACCTATATCAATTTTAGATTCCATTGATCCAGATAAAACAATAAATGATTTATATCCAAATATACTAGGTACTTTATTTGAATTTGATTTAACTTGAATCATAATAAAAATATTAATTATTAGCATGAATACTAATATAGTTATAAAGGCTATTTTTAAGCCTCTGATTGTTTTTTTCATAATCTTCTATTCCCTTCAATGTGTTAGAAAGAGATAAACATATATAAATCAATACTATCTATATCCCATATCCTATACACTACTATATAAGAATTATAACATATTTCGACAAAAGATTAAATAATAAATTCATATTTTTTATAAAAAAAAGAAATGATGTCAACTTTATAAAAAAAAAGAAATTTTCATTTCTTTTCATATTCTAATATTTGATAATAAATATACTATTTTGATATAACTTTTTTATGCCAATTTTTCTTATGACATTGTGGACAAACCATTTTTCTTGTCCTATTAATATGCTGAGAAAATAATACACTATTATATGTAGGTACATATTTATGATGACACTTAGAACATTCATAGTATCCCGCAACTTGTTCTATTTTAAGTGAACAAACCATTCCTATCATAAAAATAACAATTCCTAATAATATTAATAGTATTACTAGCCATGTATCCATTTTAATAAACGAAGCTATAAATATTAATGTTAAAAATGTAATAGATGCCCCAAATCCAATTACGTATTCTAAAAACAACAATCTTTTAGCATATTCATTATTTTTTTCTTGTAATTCTAATAATTTCTCTTCTGCTTTTTCCATATAACTATTTTTTTCAATTATCTCACCATTTAAAAGTTCATTAACAGATATATCAAATATTTTAGATAATTCTAACATTAATGATGCATCAGGTAAATTAAGACCTCTTTCCCATTTAGATACTGCTCTATCAGAAATACCTAATTGTTCCGCTAACCTTTCTTGTGTTAAATTTTTCTTTTTTCTGCATTCTGCAATAAACTTTCCAATTTTTTCTTGATTCATAATTATTCCTCCTTGATAACACTTTATCAAATTACAAGATTTTTTAACACAAACCTGTGGTTGAGTTATTATTTATATATTTTAACTGTTACATCACTACTTCCTAAATCATCTAAATTATCTATATGACCTATTTTAGTATAGCTATAACTTGTATCAAATGACTTATAGAATATTACTAAACAATTATTACTATAAAGCATTACATCACCTTTATTAATATGTTTAGGGCTTATTGGATCAATTGGTAATGTATTATCTAAATAAATATATTTTTCATTACCATTTAATTCTTTCATATTATATTCATTTGGTAATAAATTAACAAATGATTTAGTAGTTACATTATCTTCTAAATTTATAGTATATTCTTTATTATTAATATTTATTTTAACATTCATTTTATAAAAACCTCCAAGTATTTCATCTAATTCTTTTTTGACATATTTATAGTTATCAGGATACATCATATATCCAGAAGCACTTATATTTTTATTATCTTGAATAGTTAAATTCATATGAAAACTATTACCATCTAAAACATTATTATCTGTTTCATTAAATCCATCCCAATTTACTACATCATATTTATTTAAAATATCTATTATTTTATTCATTGTTTTTTTATCTAATTCTACTTCTTGTTTATCTTCTTTAGTCATTGTTTGCCACTCTGTTAAGAATAATGAAACATCATTTCCGTTTTGCATAAATATCCTTTGCAAATCTCTATCAGCCATAACTTTCTCAGGAGTGAATCTATTTCTATTTTTTAGTTCTTGTTCTTTTTCTAATTGTTTAGTTAATATATCTAGTTTTTCATTTATTACTTTTAAATCTTCTTTAAAATCATCAAGTTCTACAACTTCAGACATATAAGCTTTTTTAATTCTTTCTTTTTGTTTAGTTAAATTGATAATTTCTCGTTCTAAATCGGATTTATCAACAGTCCTTTCTTTATCAGCAAAGAGTGGTAAGAATAGTTCATTATATTCATTATCAAATCTTAATAATTGACCAACAATCTTTTCAAATTCTTCTTCCACATAAGACTCTCTAATATTTTCATGACAATCTTCACAATTATAATAAACATATTTTTTTCTTTTTCCACCAGAGCCTTTACATTTCATTATCTTGCCACATTTAGGACATTTAAGTTTTTGAAAGAAAGTATAAACTCTATCTCTAGTATAAGTTCTTTGATTAATAATCTTTTGTGCTTGGCATTCTTCCCAAATGTATCTTGGAATAATAGGCTCAACAACATTCATATAAATAACTGGTTCAATATTTTTCCATTCCTTTAATCTTTTATACATTTCATAATCTCCCATGTATAAACGATTATTTATTATTCTTTCAATATGAGTATCTTTCCAATTCTTATTTAAGACTTTTTCTTCATTAAATATATTTGATATTTGTAAGAATGTTTTACCTTGCAAATATAAATCAAATACTCTTTTAACAATAGGAGCAGTAGCTGGATCTATTATTGTTTTTCTATTTCCATCTTTTTTAAATCCCAAAGCTACTTGTCCAGGTAAATGACCAGATTTAATAGCACCATTTAAACCGAACTTAGTTCTTTCTGATACGATTTCAATTTCAAGTTGTGATAAGACTGTAAGCATTCTTACAAAGAATCTACCATTAGCAGTAGAAGTATTAACATCATCTCTATCACATACTAAATAAGTATTGTATTTTTCTAATTGTGAAATAAGTTCTTCTAAATCTCTAACAGAACGAGTAACTCTATCAAGTTTATAAGCAACAATATAATTGATTTTACCATCTTTCATATCTTTTAACATTTCTTGAAACTTTGGTCTATGTTCCATATCTTTAGCACTAATACCAGCATCACAATATACTTTATATACTTCATAACCTTTATAATCACATAATTGTTTTAACTTTTCTTCTTGCTCTCCTAAACTAAATCCTTCACGAGCTTGATCTTCAGTTGATACACGAATATAAATCCCTGCAACTTTTCTTTCTTCTTCCACTAAACAAACCTCCTTATTACTAAAAAAGAGGAGACAATAGTATCTAGTAAAGTCTAAATACTACTGACTCCTCATTTAGTTCAATATTATAATTATTCAATATACTGTGTTTTATTTTCATAGATGTACCTCCATTTCTAGAGTTACCTCTTTCATTGGTTATTTATAATATCACTTTTTAAATATTTGTCAATTCCCTGATTAGGGAATAGTATTAAGAGCATTTAGCTAGTTTAAAGTATTTTTCTAGTTCAGATAAATTGTGTTTATCATTTAGATTATTAATATAGAAAGTATCAACTCCATTAAAGAACAAGAAAGTATAATTATTGATTTTAACTTTATGAGGATCTACATAAGCAAGATTACTAGGTTCTAATCTAATTAAATGACCTTTCTCAAGAGTTATTGGAGTAGAAGTATAATTCTTAGCCCAATCAATCTTTTTCTTTAAATCAGGGCTTAAATCAAGTTTTTCTTTAATAATATTTAACATATCATCACAACCTTTCTTAGACACAAAAAAACTTAATTCTTTCGAATTAAGCTTTATCTCAACATCGGTTGTTCCGACGATTTTTACAAATGGAGCGTTTTAAGTTCAAAGTAAGTCAAAATGTTTTCTTTTGATAAATTAATTATACACTTAAAATTTAAAAAATCAAATACTTGCTTTAAACAATTATTTTTAGATTGTTTTTATATAAATATAATATGAACAAAACAATTGTAAAAATTTGTGACTTTCTAAATTTTTACAAGTGTTTTTTGTAAAGTTCTTAAAAAAGTTGCGA
>OLPW01003588.1_pt1 | contig 11945 bp, 16 predicted proteins | sample 1672161 | NCBI WGS metagenome assembly OLPW01 (sample SAMEA3136654, study PRJEB25190) | human gut metagenome
AAGAATCTTTTATTGATTTTTCTAAAATAGTAAGATTTCTCCCATCTTTTATACCAAACGTAAAGATGCTAAATAAAACCATAATTATTATTAAAATTATTATTACTACATACCTTTTTTCTATCTTTCTTTTTCTATACATAGTATCACCTATTTAATTATAATATATATTAAATCTTTTTTCTAGTCAAACATCCCATTTTCGAAAAAACTATAATAATTATTTTGACCAATTATAACATGATCATCTACAGTTATTCCTAAAAGTCTACCAACTTGTACTATTTTTTTTGTTGTTTCTATATCTTGAACACTAGGATTTACATTTCCTGTCGGATGATTATGAACAATTATTATCGATACAGCTCCCACCATATATGCTTCTTTAAAAATTTCACGTGGATGAACAACGCTATAATTTATCGTTCCAATAAATAAAAGTTTTTTCTTTTTTACCTTTTTTCGATTGTCTAAATATAAACAATAAAAATATTCTTGTTCCTTATCATCAAAAGTTCCTTTGAACAATTCAAAAACATCCAAAGATTTTTTTATTATTGTTTCTTCTTCTTTTGTGTTTTGAACATTAATTCTATTACCAAGTTCAATTGCAGCCAAAATATTACATGCTTTAGCTTGACCAATACCTTTAATTTTTATTAAATCTTCATATTTTATTTTTTTTAATTCGCTAATACTTTTTAATTGACTAATAATTCTAGTCGCTATTATTTTTGATGATGAATCTTTATAACCGGATTTTATTAAAATGGCAAGTAATTCATCAGTGCTCAAAAATTCCCTGCCATTATTAATTAAACGCTCATATGGTCTTTCATTCTTTGGTATTTCCTTTACTTTCAGCATTTACCACTAACTCCTCATACTTATTAAGAATTTGATTGCATACCGTTGCTATTGTCTTTTCATCATTTGTTTCTTTTAATAAAATATCATATTGCGTAAGTACTTCATTAAAATTTTCATTTTCTATTTCAAATTCTTTTACATAAGTATCATACCCTAATTTATTGAAATATTCCTTTATCTTTTCCTTATTTTCTTCATTTTTTGTTATACCAACATATACATGATATAAATTATTTTCTTTGGTATAAGTGTAATTTTCTATGTTAGATAGTTTTTGTTTCATATCATTCAAATTAGAATATACACCTATTTGAATAAAATATAATTTATTTATTTTTGAACCTATAGATACTGGCTTTGTTTCCTCCTTTTTATAACTATCAAACATTATATATCCCATATATGTTCCAAGTCCTAAACAAACAATTATAAGAATTAAGTTCTTTTTCATACTATCACCTTCTTTATTGTAGTAGAAATGAAGTTCTTTTTTTGTCGAAAAATAGTTATATATATCAAAAAATAAATTTTTATATAATAAAAAAGTAGTGTTATAACTACTTTATTTTTTTACCCTTTCTTTTTTCGGTATTAATTTTAATTAGTTCACAATGGATTTCTAAATTTGATATATATGGTTTTATGTTATCAATTTTCATAAAGTTAGTTAAGGGTTTTAAATCATCAACATAATAAGGTGAAATATCATCACCGAAAAAAACATTAATATCATCTATTTTTAGAAAAACTGTTCCGTGATCAAACATAATTGTTTTTTTGTTTATTTGACCTCTATTTATAAGTAAATATTCTTCTTTAAATTCATCGTTATAATCTTTAACAAAAGCACAATAGCTTGTATTAATTATATTATCTTTTTTTAAACTGAATATATCATATATTCTACCTATATATACATCTTTTATATTATACATATATACCACCTCATAGCGGCATATATTATATACTATTTTATTTTTTTGTCAAATTTACTAATACTTATTCCATCACCAATATCAATAAATTCTGTTTTAAATTCTTTATTTTCTTCTAAAAAATTAATATATTTTTTTAGTTTTCGAACAAGTCCTCTTACATTACGACTTAAATTTTCTTCAGTTCCATTAACTAATCCATGAAATTTTAAGTTATCACTTATAATTGTTCCATCTTCTTTAAGATTTTTTTTAAACTTTTCAAAAAATTTGATATATTGACTCTTAGCTGCATCTATAAAAATCAAATCATATTGTTCGTTTAATTCTACATCAAAAGCATCATTAAAAATAATATTTATTTGTTGTTCTAAATTAAAACTTTCTATATTTTTAACAGCTTCTTTATATCTTTTTTCATCACGTTCAATTGTTGTTACTTTTATATCATTTGATATACTCGCCATACGAATAGCAGAATACCCAATAGCTGCACCTACTTCTAAAATATTTTTGATATTATTTTTTTTAATATATTCACACATAAAATCTATTCCATCTTTTTGCATAATCGGGATGTTATTTTCTTTTGCATATTTTTCTAAATCTAATATTCGTACCATAGTTTTTCCTTCTTTAATTTAGCAACAATGTTATTATGTTCTGTTCCTGTTTTACTAAAGTATGTTTTTTTATTTTTATCAGCAACAAAGTAAAAATAATTATGACTTTTAGGATTTATTGCAGCATCTATTGATTCCTTACTTGGAATACATATTGGACCGACTGGTAATTTACCTGCCATTTGTGAACTTCTTGTATTATATGCATTATAATTTTCTAATTCATTTTGATATAAGTCTCTTTCATTCATATCTATTTGAATTGCATAATATGTCGTTACATCACTGCCTAAACTCCAACCCGCTTTAAGTCTATTGTAAAAAACACCAGCTACGCCATTTCGATCATCACTACGAGCTGCTTCTAATTCAACAATTGAAGCTAGAGTTAATAATTGATGAATATTATAATTACTACTTGCTATTTGTGTTTTATAAGGTTCTAATTTTTCTTCCATATTATCAAGCATTTTCTTAAATATCTCTTTTAAATCAACATCTTTACTTGAAAATTCATATGTATTTGGAAATAAATATCCTTCTAATGAATAATAAATACTAGGATTTTTTATGTCATCAGTTAAAAACCAATATGTATTAATTAATTCATTTAAATAGTTTTGATCTTTTAAAAGATTAAATACTTCTTCTTTTTTATGATTAGTATTTTCTTCAATTAAACTTGCGATTTTGCGCATATTAATTCCTTCTTTAAAAGTAATAATAACAGCATTAGGATTTTTTTTCGATTTTTTCTTTAAAATATCAACTATTTGTTTAATTGTCATATTTTTATTTAATGTATACTGTCCTTCATGAAGACCATCTACTTTTTTCATTTTGACATAAATTTTATAAGCAATTTTAGATCTAATTAAATTTTGTTCTTTTAATTCATTTGATATAGTTAAAAAAGTTTCTCCTTTATTAACTATGAACTCCACTTCTTCTCCTTTTTTATTTACAGGAGCTAGAAAAATTTTATAAAGACTTAAAATCAATATAAATAAGATTATAATAATACCAAAAGCAATTAAAAATCTTTTCACCTTTGGTTTTAATCTTCTTTTCATATTACATCAAAAACGAGCTTATTGCTCGTCTGTTCCTTCTTTTTTAGCTTCTTCTTGAAGTTCATTAAGAATTGTTTCAATTATTGTCCATTCTTTATCTGTTTCAATTGGTTGTAAAGTTTGATCTTCTTCATCTGGATTATAAATTGAAGCATAAACTTTTGTATTTCCCTCTTCATCAACAGTATTATCTGTATATACCATATAGTTTTTACCAGTTTCATCTGATTCAAATGTAAATAATACTTCGCATTCTACTTCTTGTCCTTCATCATTTGTAATATTAAATGTCATTCTTTCCTCTTTCATTCTTTATTCTTCCTTTCTTTATCTAAATATGTTTGAAGTATAATATTAGCAGCCAAACTATCAACTTTCTTTTTTCTTTTTTTTCTTGAAATATCAGCTTCAATCATATAATTTGTTGCTTCAACAGTTGTAAGTCGCTCATCTTGCATTATTACTTCAATATTTAAGCATTTTTCAATTTTTTCTTTAAATTCTAGAGTAACTTGTCCTCTTTCACCTATTGAATTATTCATGTTTTTAGGAAAACCCAATATAATTTTTGATATCTTATATTCTTCAATTAATTCTTTTATTTTAGGAATTAATGAATCGTAATCGCTATCATTGAAACGAATTGTTTCATGAGTTGTAGCTATTGTTAGTGTTGTATCACTTATAGCTGTTCCTAAAGTTCTCGTTCCCAAATCAAGCCCTAAATAACGCACTATTTAATAGTCTCCTTTACAAGTACTTCTAATACTTTTACTCTTTCAATACTAACCAACATATTTCTTGCGTTTTTGTAATTTGTTATATATCCAGGATCGCCACTCATTAAGTATCCAACAATTTGGTTAATTGGATTGTATCCTTTTTCATTTAGAATCGCAATTACTTGTTTTATTGTATCTAAGATATAAGCTTGATTAAATTCTTCAGTGCTGTATGTTTTTGTCATATCCATGTTATCACCTACTCTATGAATATATTTCAATTGTATCATTTATTTTTATTTTTTTCAACTTTTTTACAAACATTATATTGTTTTATAAAATAATCATCAGTCATTCCAGCAATATAATCAATTACTATCCTTGGGTTTTTTGTTTTTCTTTTATATTCTTCATTCATATTATTTAAAAAATCTTGATAAATTATACTCTCTTTATCTTTATTTTCTAAATCATTTAGGAAAAATTGAAAAAGGAAATTAAACATTTCTTCATATTTTTTTATTTGTTCTTTTGTGTTTGCTTTGTCATAAATATATTTATAGTTAAAGTTTTTCAAAGCTTTTAAAGCTTTATATACATCATCTGATAAAAGTAAATAAGGTTTATTCAAACTATTATTTATAATATCTGTAACTATTGTATTTATAATTTCTCGGTTATTATTTCCTAATACACTTGTTATTTCTTTTGGTAGTTCTTCTTTTTTTAAAATACCAAGCATAATAGCATCTTCTATATCTCTTCCAATGTATCCAACAATATCACTTATCCTTACTACACAACCTTCTAGTGTCATTGGTATCAACATTGTATTAGCTTTTTCATTTATATATGTATTATTGTAATCGTCTAAAAAGGTTTGTACACTTTTTTTCTTTGGTATATATTTACCACTTAAAAATTCTCCATTGTGACACAATATTCCATCTAAAACTTGAATAGTTATATTTAATCCTTGACCATTTTTTTCTAATGACATAAGTTCTCTTACGCTCTGAGCATTATGATTAAAATAAGTATTATCATATTTAAGGCTAATATCATTTAATATTTTCTCACCAACATGTCCAAATGGAACATGACCTAAATCGTGACCAAGGGCGATTGCTTCAATTAAGTCTTCATTTAATCCTAAGGCTCTTCCTATTGTTTTAGCAATTTTACTAACAAACTGAACATGAATTATTCTTTTGCTTATATGATCATTTTCTTTTAAACTAAATACCTGTGTTTTATCAATATATCTTGTATATGATAAGGAATATATAATACGATCTATATCTCTAAAGTAAGCCGGTCTAATATCAGATTCTTCTTGTTTTAGTCTTATAGCATTTTTACTTAAACTAGCAAACTTACTTAAGTTATTTTCATGGTTATACATATTTTCTTCTAAATTCATACTAATTCTCCATTCTCTTTATATTATATATTTATTTTTGATTATAATCAAACTTTTATCTACAAAATAAAAACAGAAATTTAAATTGTTTTCTGCTTTATTTTTTCTTGATCTATATAATCAATTAATAAATCATTAAAATTAATGTCTTTTTGATTATGGAATACTTCATAGCAAATATTAATGCACATATCATTGTCAGTAACACCAATCATATCTTCATATTCTTTTAGGTTAGCCCAATTATACAATGTATCTACTACTTGATCTTCAACTTTGTTCATAAGAATATTATTTAAATAGGAAATAGTAAACATGTTGAATTTTCGATGTATTATTGGTATTAAAGAATAATCATCATTATCTCCAAATATATAAGCATCAGGTACATCACAAAGCATAATATTTTTTCCATCATACATTATATTTCCTGCATTGATATCATAAAAATATATTCCAACACGTATCATACTATTTAAAATTTCTTTCATTCTGACCAAAAGATTATATTTTTCTTTTTGGTTTAAATCTAAATTATTAATACTAGTATAATTTTCTTTAAACTCACTCAAATAACCAATTATTTTACCATCAATACTAATTAACTTTTCTGGTATTATCATTTTGCTTTCATCCGCCTTCAAGTAACTAAGTTTTATTTTAGAAACATCTTTTTCATCTAATGGATGTCTATATTTTTTTATAAGCTTTTTTTGCCCGTCCTCAATATATAAATATAAATCTGCTTGTTCACCGCTTGTAAAATATTTAGGGATTATCTTTTCTTTAAATTCAATTTCATCAAAATTTATTACTTCCATAATACTACCGCCTTAATGGCCTTATTATAATATATATTCTTTATAAATTCAAGAAAAAAAAGAAAACTTAATTGTTTTCTTTTAAGATCTCAATAGCTCTACGCATTTCCATATCGTATTTAACCATTTCAATTCCACCAAATAATTTTAAGAATTCATCTTTTTCCATATTATATTTTTTAGCAAGTTCTTCAGCTTCTTTTTTAGCTTCATCATCAGCTATTTCTATCTTTTCTTCTACTTTGATAGCTTCTAATAAAAGACGTGATGCTACTCTCTTTTCTGCTTCTTCTTTCATTTGATCTTTTAAAGCTGTTTCATCTGAATTTGTAAATTGATAAAATTGTTGTAAAGTTAATCCTTGCATTTTTAAATTTTCTTCATATTGTCTAATCATTCTATCTAATTCTTCATTTATCATAGCTTCTGGAATATCAACTTCCATGTTTTCAATTCCTTTTTTTAGAAGTTCATCAATGTAATGATCTTCTGCATGTTGTTCTTTATGAGCTTTGATATTTTCTTCTAATTGTTTTTCTAAAGATTCTTTAGAATCAATTCCTTCCATTGCTAAATCTTCAAAGAAGTCTTTATCTAATTCTGGTATTTTAGTTGTTTTGATTTCATTTACTTTTACTTTAAATACTACTTTTTGTCCTTTTAAATCTTCACTATGATAATCTTCTGGGAATGTTACATTAATATCTTTTTCTTCATCTTTTGACATTCCAATTATTTGATCTTCAAACCCTGGGATAAATGTATTTGATCCAATAGTTAAAGAGTAGTTTTCTCCTTTTCCACCTTCAAATGCTACACCATCTTTAAATCCTTCAAAGTCAATAATAGCAATATCACCATTTTCAACTTTTCCCTCTTTTACAACATTTTCTGCATATCTATTTAAAGTTTCGTTTAAAGCACTTTCTATTTCTTCTTTTGTTACTTCGACTTTTTCTTTTTTAACACCTAGTTTTTTATATTTTCCTAATTTTACTTCCGGTTTAGTTGTTATTGTAAAAACAAATTCTACACCATCTTTAGAAATTGATTTTAGTGCTACTTCTGGTTGGGCTACAATCTCAACATCTTTATTTTCATCTAACATTTTTTGATATGCAGGTTGTAATACTAAATCAGCAGCATCCATAAATAAAGATTCTTCTCCATATTTTTTTATAAATACTTCTTTTGGAGCTTTTCCTTGTCTAAATCCATCAATTTTAACTTTTTTATTTGCTTTTTCAAAAGCTTTATCTAAAGCATCTTGCCATTCTTTTCCTTCTATTTTAATTGTTATTTCTTTTACATTTTTATTTTTTTCCATAATATCCTCCATTCAATACTATTATAGTATATAATAAATTTCTTTTTTTTACAACAAAAAAAGCACTTTTGTGCTTAAAAAATTTCCATAATTTCAACATCATATTTACCATTAGGGCTATCTACTGAAACAACTTCTCCAGCTGAATGTCCCATAATAGCTTTAGCTATTGGTGATTCATTAGAAATACGATTTTCAAATGGATCTGCCTCATTGCTTCCTACGATAGAATAAACATCAGTATCTCCATCTTCTACATATTTAATTTTAACTTTTGTTCCAACGCTTACTTTATCAGTATCAACGTCTTTAATTATCATTGCCTTCTCCATCATGGTTTCTAGTTCAATAATTCGATTTTCAACTTCTGCTTGTTCTGTTCTAGCAGCATCATATTCAGCATTTTCACTCAAATCCCCTAAAGCTCTTGCTTCCTTTAGAGCATTTATTACTTCAGGTCTTTTTTCCATTTTTAAATATTCTAATTCTTTTTTTATTTTATCATAACCTTCTTCGGTTAAGTATACTTCTTTTGTATTTGACATAATGTCACCTCTTCTTCTATTCATTAATCGAACAAAATCATACTACTAAATGTTTTTTTTGTCAACTTAAAATTCATTTATTTTTTTATTCTTATCAAATCATAAGGTTCAACTTGGCTATCTATCCTTATTTTTACTACCTGTCTTGGATGTCTAACAATTTCTATTAAATTATCATTTTCATCATAAATTTCATTTAGTTTTAATGAGATTATTTCTTTATTTGGTCCAAATATTTCTACTTCATCATCTTTTTTAAAATAGTTTCTCTCTTCTACTGTTGCAAGTTTATTTTCTTTATCATAGTTTAGAACTATTCCTAAAAAGTCTTGATTAGATATTTCTTCACGGCCATTATAATATTGACAATCAACATCATTTTTTTCGTTAAAAAACTGGCTTACTGCATCTCGATTAGCGCAATTTCTTAAAATTTTTTCGTAATCTTTTGGATATTGATATTTAGAATCTTTTAAGTAACCATCAATTACTCTTCTATATATATCAACAACAGTTGCGATATAATAAATAGAACGCATTCTTCCTTCAATTTTAAAAGATGTAATTCCAATATCCATCATATCTTTAATATATGCAAGAAGTGATAAATCTTTCGCACATAATGTGAAATCTTTTTCTCCTTCGATATTTTTTTTCTGTTCATCTAGTAATTTAAAATCCCATCTACATATTTGACTACATCCACCTCGATTAGAATCACGATTAGTTAAAAAGTTTGATAGAACACATCTTCCACTAATACTAGAACACATTGCTCCATGAATAAAACATTCTATTTCTATATCTACATTATCTATTATTTCTTTTATCTCTTCTTTTGCCATTTCACGAGCTAAAACAATTCTTGTAACACCTAGTTCTTTATAAAATTTACAAGCTTCAACATTCATAATAGATGCTTGTGTAGATAAGTGAATTTCTAAATTAGTGTTTTCTTTAGCTAATTTAATAATAGCTGGATCGCTTACAATAATAGCATCAACTTCACATTTTTCTAATTCTTTTAAATAATTTTTTACTTCTTTTATTTCTTTATTATGAAGGACTATATTTACTGTTACATAGATTTTTTTACCAAGTGAGTGTGCGAATTTACTTCCCTCTTTAATATCATCAAAAGTAAAGTTAATAGCATTTGCTCTAAGGCCTAACATTGGTCCACCTAAATATACAGCATCTGCTCCATAATGTAGAGCATATTTTAGTCTCTCTAAATCGCCTGCTGGCGCTAAAAGTTCTGGTTTTTTAATCATTTTTCTTCACCCTATATATTGTTTCTTTATATAAAAATCCTTTACTAGTATTTTCAAACATTTCATTTATTTTTTCTTCCGATTCTTGTTTTCCTTCTTTAAACATTTTTACTACTTTCATAAACTTTTCATCATCAATATCAAATGCATTTAGTGTTACATAATCAATTTGATAATTTTTTAATTTTAAGTATTCTTGATACCCATTTAGTATATGAGCCGAATAGATATTTGTTCCTAAATTATCATCTACAATTGGATGGTAATCATCTTTTAAATTTAAATAATTAATTTTTGAATTATCTTTTAAATTAAATCTGTTTAAATAATTTTTTACAGTATGTCTCATAGATGCAAAGATTGGAAGATAACCAAAGATTGGTACAATTAATTTAACTGATGTATTTTTACTTATTTCTATTATTTCATCAAGCGTAATTTCTGCTGATAAATAAGTATAATCTATTTTCATATCTTTCCAAAAATTAATTGTTGCATAATTAGTTGTTAAATGTTCTGAACTCCATACTAATTTAAGATCTAATTTTAATCTTCTTACAATGCTTAAGATAGCTACATCATAATAAAAAACACCTTCTATTTTTAAATCATTTAAAATAGTTAATATTCTTTCTAATTCTTTCAAGTCCTTATTATGCATATTTTTATTTAAACTTATAAATAGTTTTTTCTTTTTTTTATACAATTTTTCACTTATCAAACCAATTTCATCAATATTAAAATAAATTGGCATATTAATACTCATATTTTCTATTCCAAGTAAAAAAGCATCACTATCATTTATAAGTTCATCAAATTCCTTATATTTAGGAATTATCATTAATTTTGTCATAGTATCACTTCCGTTTTTAATTATAACAAAAAAAGAAAGAATTATCTACTTTCTTTATTTAATTCCAACAATTTTATAAATTCTTGGTTGAAGCCATCCTTTACTATACTTTTCAATTACTCTAAGTTTTGTTTCTGCTGGAAAAGTAAAATTGATAAAATAATACCAACTAGAATCATAATATTGAGCTACTACATAATTTTTTGATTCCCCAACTATTGTTGCAGTATCTATAACTAATGAATTATTACCACTACTTGTCCAAGAAGAAACATTTTTGTGTTTGGTTGAATCAGAGTAAACAATCAAATATTTATAGTTTTTATAACTACTAGTCAAACTATAATTTGGTTCACTAGAGACTGTATCAGCGGTTCCCTCAAACAAAACATCATAAGTAATATTTTTTGATTTTAATGTTTGAACCTCATTTTCTAATTTTTCAATTCTAGCCTCTAAACTAGAAATATCTGTATTATCATTACTATTTGTAAGAATTTCAACACTGTATTTACCATTATTAAGTGTAACTAAGTAATTATCATAATAAAATTTACCCGTTTTAACTTCTAGATTTTTAATTGTTACATTTCCTGTTTTAGGTACTTCACCTTTTACATTAACGTTTAACTCAACTAAATCAAGAATTGGTAATAATGATGCTGTTTCTGAATTTTTTATAATTTTTGTTTTATTTATTGTATAATCACCATCATAATTTGTATTATCATTTTCTGTTTTATTCTTTAATATTGTTTTTTCTATTGCGTCTACATACCCAACTGCTGATTGTTTAATTGCTTCTTTTTTAGAATTATTTATGACATTTAGTATAACTGGTACTGCTATCATTGCTACAACAGACATTATTACTATTACAGCAAGTAATTCTATTAATGTAAATCCTCTTTTTTTCATTCTTTTCTCCTTAATAAATTATTTTCTTTTGATAAAATATTTTACTAAATATACTTCTAATGTGACGAAAGCTGCAAATAAAGCCCAACATAATATTTCGTAAAACAATCCATTTGAATATTTTGCTAAAATATTAAAAATTGAGGCTGGAATATATTCCCTAATAATTGCCGTTAATTCTACCATTTTTACATTATCGGCTATAAAATGCATCAATCTGAAAAACAATTCAGTAATTCCAAGAAAATAAATAAAAAACTTAAAATCTTTTGTCCAAAAAATAACAACAGCTATTAATATCAATAATATAATTAAATCCATAAGCCACCTACCTTATCTTGATAATTATATCATAATAGTTTTTATGTGTCTATTGATTTTTTCCTAATTTCTTTTTTAGTTTTTTGGTTACTTTAGATTTTTCTAAATAACTATAATCATCGTCTATTTCATATTCAAAGTTTTGAAATATATTTATAAGTTCTTCTTCTGTAGTTTTTTGATTTTTTAAGTACTTAGATAAAAGATTATTTACGATATAATCATTTAATTTTATATATT
>OLPW01003601.1_pt1 | contig 11922 bp, 9 predicted proteins | sample 1672161 | NCBI WGS metagenome assembly OLPW01 (sample SAMEA3136654, study PRJEB25190) | human gut metagenome
GCTGGCCGGGTTGTTTGCATTGTGGGCATCCACCCAGACTGATCTGTTCTATGGTATCGCCGCCGCATCTCCCTCGGTGTGGTTTCCGGAATGGATGAAGTTTGAACAGCAGCACCCGATACAGGCACAGCACATTTATCTGAGCCTTGGCAACAAGGAAGAGCATACGAAAAACGCTGTCATGGCTGCGGTAGGTGATAACATCCGCACCCTGCACAGCCGGCTTATAGAGCGTGGCGCAGACTGCACCCTTGAATGGAATAACGGCGGGCATTTCAAAGACGCCGACCTACGCACTGCGAAAGCCTTTCGGTGGGTGATGGAGGAACACGCATGACCATTTTGATCGATGCAGACGGCTGCCCGGTGGTGGACCTGACATTGCAGATTGCAAAGCAATTCAGTGTTCCAGTCATCATCCTGTGCGACACCTCTCACCAGATCGAGCGGGAAGGTGCGCAGACGCTGGTGTTCGATAAAGGGGCTGACAGCGTAGACTTTGCCCTCGTCAACCGGGTAAAGCCGGGGGATATTGTCGTAACACAGGACTACGGCCTTGCGAGTATGTGCCTTGCCAAGCGCGCACGGGTGCTGAATCAGAACGGGCTGGAATACACCGCCGACAACATGGAAGCTCTCATGCTGCGGCGTTATGAAAACAAAAAGCTCCTCCGTGCCGGAAAGCACCCCAAGGGGAGCCCAAAGCGGACGAAGGAGCAGGATGAAGCATTTGTCGCCACACTGACAGATATTTTAGCGAGCATCTGATTTTCTGAACGGAACACCGGCGAATTTTTTTCGCGTCACATTCTCTGTAAGTGAAACCCGTCAGAACAAAGCACCTCTCCACTGCATGAAATCAGTGAGATACCGCTGCTTTATCCTCCGGCCACGATCTTCTGAGCGCCGCATAGGAAATAAGGAAGTTTGCAAGCCAACCTGCCGGGACTGCAAGCCAAACAAAAGCAATGCCAAAACGCGGTGCACAAATCAAGGCAACAGACAAGCGGATTGCAAGGTTTACCATATTTGCAATAAGAAACGGCCGCATGATTCCAAGTCCGCGAAGAACGCCATCCGTTGCCATCTTGATGCCCATGAAGATGAAAAAGTAACCAAGCCATCTCATATAATCACCGGACACCTGATAGGCCAACGCGGTTCCGTCTTTTCCCAAGAACAACGAGGAAATCTGTGTGTGCAGTGTTTCAATGACCACGAAAGCAAGAACTGCAAAGCATAGATCCAACACCAGTGCAGCATGATACCCTTTTTTGATACGCTCAATTTTCTTTGCGCCAAAATTCTGGGATACAAACGGCGAAACTGCATTGCCGATGGATACGAAGATCAGCGAAAAAACATTTTCTACCCGCATCGTTGCCGCATACCCGGCAAGTGCCTGTGTGCCGAAGGGATTTACCACTGCCTGCACGATCATCATACCGATAGACACTGTGGACTGCTGCAAAACCGATGGTACCGCAATGCGAAGCATGGAATACAGCTCCTGCCGGTCGAACCTGCTAAAGGAGCTCTTGTATTGCCGCATCCGAGACAGAAAGATCAAAAACGAAAACACGGCAGAAATTCCTTGTGCGATCAAGGTCGCAAGGGCTGCACCAAACACCCCCAGACCAAGACCAGCCACCATCCAGAGATCCATAAAAATATTCAGGATAGATGAGAATATCAGCAGTCCCAACGGAATTTTGGATTCACCGATGGAAGTGAACATGGTGGAAAGAATGTTGTACATGAATAGAAACGGGAAACCCACAAAGTAGACACGCAGATACAATACTGCTTCTTCCAATATATCGGCAGGGGTCTGTAATCCGCTCATCATGAAATGGGAAAAGCAAAAGCCAAAGACACCAAGGACAACGCTTAAGATCAAAAAGCTGATCAGGGACGTTGACACAATGGTTTTCATTTTACCATAATTTTTTGCACCAAAATAGCGGCTTACAAGCACACCTGCGCCCACACCAGCACCAAGCGCCACACAAATAAAAACATTGGTCAGTGCAGCACAAGCACCAACAGCCGCAAGTGCCGAGGAGCCAACAAATTGACCAACTATTATGGAATCGGCCATATTGTATACTTGTTGAAAAAAGCTGCCAAGGATCATCGGCATTGCAAAAACAGTCAGCGCTTTAAGGGGTGGATCTGTGATCAAATATTCATCTTTCGACATGATTATATTCCTTCCAAAAATCGTTTATCGCAAATTTTATCGCAAGTTAAGAAATTAGTGCAACATTCAAACGGCATCTTTGCGATATGCAATTCACCGCTGTTGCATTAAAAAGTTGAATAGTATTGGAATCTATCCAATATAAGTATATTCCCCCCTGTCTCAAAATGCAATCTGCGACTTCTGGCGGAGATGGTGGATATTCTCCCGCGGACTAAGCAACAGCCCGCAGGGCTGGTTGCTTGCGGTCTGCGGACCGCCGCCCTGTTCTCATCCGCACCATCTAGCCGCAAAAAAAGCACCAGCCTGAGCTGATGCCTTTTGTTGGCGGAGATGGTGGGATTCGAACCCACGTGCCCGATTAAGGACAAAACGATTTCGAGTCGTTCTCGTTACGACCGCTTCGATACATCTCCATATATTAGCCTTTACAGTATAGCAAAAAAGCGGTTTTCCGTCAACACTTTTCTCCCGTTACGGCACGGCACGGCTGCAAGCCATACGCAGCCGTGCCGTTTTGCGTTTTTGGGGCAGAAAGCGCGGTTTCTTTGCAAAAAAGGCTGTTCTTTTGGGCGGGAGCCGAGTATAATAGGAACGATATTTTTCAAATTTGAAGTACAGAGGAGAGCATTCCAATGGCACAGGCAAAACAAGATATGGGCACCGGCAGCATCAAAAAGCTGATGCTGCAGCTCATGATCCCCGCCGTGGTGGCGCAGGTGGTGAACCTGCTGTATAACATCGTGGACCGCATTTACATCGGCCACATTGCGGGCATTGGCGCGGCAGCGCTGACCGGCGTGGGGCTGTTCACACCCATTCTGATGCTGCTGAACGCTTTTGCCATGCTGGTGGGCGCGGGCGGCGCGCCGCGCACCGCCATTGCTCTGGGACAGGGCGACAAGAAACAGGCCGAAAAGATCGTCTCCAACAGCTTTACCGTGCTGATGTTCTTTGCCGTGGTGCTGACCATTGGCTTCTATGCCGGGGCACCGGTGCTGCTGCGGCTGTTCGGTGCCAGCGATGCCACCCTGCCGTACGCCCTGAGCTACAGCCGCATCTACATTGCAGGCTCGGTGTTCGTGCTGGTGGTGCTGGGCATGAACCCTTTTATCACCACGCAGGGCTTTGCCAAGACCAGTATGCTTACCACCGTGATCGGCGCGGTGATCAACATTATCCTCGACCCCATCCTGATCTTCGGGTTCGGGCTGGGCGTGCGGGGCGCGGCCATTGCCACGGTGCTCAGTCAGGCCGTGGGCGCTGCATGGATCATCCGCTTTCTCACCGGCAAAAAGACCATCCTGCGCCTGCGCAGAGACTACCTGCGCCCGGAAAAGCAGATCATTCTGCCGGTGCTGGCGCTGGGCATCTCCTCGTTTGTGATGCTCTCCACCGAAAGCCTGCTTTCCATCAGCTTCAGCTCCAGTCTGGCGCGGTACGGCGGCGATGTGGCTGTGGGTACCATGACCGTCATCACCAGCGCATCCCAGCTGTGCACGCTGCCCATTCAGGGCATCTGTCAGGGCGGACAGCCGGTGATGAGCTTCAACTTCGGCGCAGGCAAGAAGGCCCGCGTCAAGGAAGCCTTCCGTTTTCAGCTGACGCTGTGCGGGGCCTACACCTGCTTGTTCTGGCTGTTGATGATGCTGTTTCCCGGCGCGGTGGCAGGTATCTTCACCTCGGACAGTGCGCTGATCTCTTACACCACGTGGGCCATGCGCATTTACATGGCGGGCATTTTTGCCATGGGCTTCCAGATCGCCTGCCAGCAAAGCTTTATGGCGCTTGGACAGGCTAAGGTCAGCCTGCTGCTGGCCTGCCTGCGCAAGATCATTCTGTTGATTCCCCTCATCTTCATTCTGCCGCATGTTCTGCCGGATGCAGTGTTCGGCGTGTTTCTGGCCGAGCCGGTCAGCGACATTCTGGCCGCCACCATCACCACCATCACCTTCTTTGCCCGGTTCGATAAGATCCTCGACCGCGGTGCGGCTTACGTATGATCCCCATGCAAGAACGCCTGCCGGGCCATTGAGCCTGACAGGCGTTCTTTTTACGCATCTTCCGTGATTATTTTCCGCCGGGAAAGGAACACGTCCTTATTGAAGGGCGAGACATACGTGCACTCATACTGCACCGCCTTGATGCGGCTGTAAACAAAGATCCTTCCATCCCGCAGTACACCACGGGAAGTGATATCCATGACCGGCAGCCCCTTTTTGCAGTGCAAAAGTTCGGCGTGCTCTGCATCCAGTGCTGCTGCATGGTAGTTGGTAATAAAGTAGGCAATGCGGTACTTCTGCCGCAAGGCATAGCTCTGAATAGAATCCTCCAGCACCTCCCGGTTCAGCTCCGGAAACAGCGCACAGGGCATCCAGCCAGTCTCTACCTGACTGATCTCATACCGCACGATACGGATGCGGCGGAACTCCCACAGGGTCTCGCCGGCTTCAAGATTGAACACCCGGCGCAGCTCCGCCGTAGGCTCCACCTGCTTCAGGTACAGGGTTCTGGAACGCAGCTCCTCATAGGGCACTTCGGTAAGGGAATTGTAGACCATAGGATGCCCCAGTGCCTTTTTGTTGATATAGGTGCCATCACCCTGTGTCATATAGATCAAACCAATGGATTGCAGCCTTCCCAGCACCTTCTGGATCGTGAAACGGGAAACGTGATAGATCTCTGCCAATTCCCGCTGGCTGGGCAGCTTGTCCATTATGGTCTTGCGCTGAAAGATCTTGCTGATGAGGTCTGTAACGATGAACTCGGTCTTTTTGGCAGTCACAGGCAGTATCCTCCCTTGGGGTCTTTTGCTAAGGATACCACACTGGGACAAAAAGTGCAAAGTTCTGCACATTATTGAAAGCGGTCGGTCACGGCGTCACCAGCGTACCATCCGGGATACGGCTCTGGGTCCACTCATGGGGACGGTAGCGCACCGGATACTTGACGATCTCCTTTTCGTCGATATCCACACCGATGCCCGGACGCTCAATAGGGTAGAAGTAGCCGCCTTTTGCCTCGTTGTAGCCGGGGAACACTGCCTTGATCTTGTCTTTCAGCTCGATGTTCTCCTGAATGGCGGCATTATGCAGATGGATGTTCAGGTGGGTATTCACCGCCACCCCGATGGGGGTAATGTCCGATGGGGTGTGCCATGCGATACGCACACCAAAGGGTTCGCAGAAGTGCGCCAGCTTTACCGCCGGGGTAATGCCACCCAGCTGGGAAACATGGCAGCGCAGGTAGTCCACCCGGCGGTTCACGACCAGTTCTTTCCATTCCATGGGGTTATTGAACAGCTCGCCGGTAGCAATGGGGGCCGCACACTGGCTGCGCAGCTGGGCCAGCCACTCGTTCTGATCCGGCGGAAGCAGATCTTCGAGGAAATAGGGAGCGTACGGTTCCAGCTCCTTGGCAAACCGGATCGCCTGATTTGGGGTCAGCCTTTCATGCACATCGTGCAGGATGTGGAAGGAGCTGCCGTACTTTTCCCGCAGCTTGCCGAACATATACACGGTGTTGCGCATGTAGTCGTCCTGGTTAAAATAGGTGCCGGGCAGGGGGTTTTCCGGGGTATTCAGCTCGTCCGGGATCCCGCCGTAAAAACCCAGCTGACAACGGATATGACGGTATCCCTCCTTGTAGATCCGGTCTACTTCGCGGTATAATCCTTCCAGATCATCTGCTACTGCGTGGGTATAGGCAGGGATCGCCGTCCGCGCCTTGCCGCCCAGTAGCTGGTACAGAGGCATATCTGCCAGCTTGCCCTTGATATCCCACAGCGCCATGTCGATGCCTGCCACGGCGTTGTTCAGCACCGGGCCGTTGCGCCAGTAGGAGTTGACCATCATCAGGTTCCACAGGTCTTCAATATCGTTGGCATCGCGTCCGATCAGGATGGGCTTGAGGTAATCCTCCACCGCGCATTTCACCGCCAGCGGCCGCTGCTGGAAGGTTGCGCAGCCCACACCATAAACGCCCTTATTCGTGAGCACCTTGACAGCCACCAGATTGTGACGTTCCGGGTTCGTGACAAAACATTTGATATCTGTAATGATCGTAGGTTTCATAAGAAGCACACCTCTTTATAGCAGATTGAAAAGGGTTTGCATTTTTGCTTGCAGAACTATTCAATCATACCTTGGGCGGCAAATCAATTCCTGCTTTTTATTTGGCGAAAACCGCAAAATAAAACAGTCCAATTTTTGAAACTAAAATCATTTAGCAGCATGTCATCGTTGTTTTTTTAAATCATTCCAGAGAAATGGTATGTTTTACAATGAAATTTTTCCGTGGTATATTAGCGTCACAACGCACGTGCTGGATTTTCGCATTGGAACACAATCGAGGAAAAAGGAAACCGAAGAAGGAGGCTCTCCCTTATGGAAAAGACTGAAGTCGTCGCAAAAATCATCGAGTATGTCGGCGGCAAAGACAATGTTGTGAACACTTGGCATTGCATGACCCGTCTGCGCTTTGAGCTCAAAGATACCAGCAAGATCCAGGAGGATGCTATCAAGGCGCTGGATGGTGTCATTGGCGTGCAGTTTGCCAAAGGCCAGCTGCAGATCGTGCTTGGCACCAGCGTCCATAAATATTACGACATCGCCCTGCAGATGCTGGATCTGAAGGAGGATATCGCAGCTCCCGCCCAGCCGGAAAAGAAGAAAGACTTTATTTCCTGGTTCATGGATATGGTGTCCGGCGTATTCGGCCCCATCGTACCCGCCATTGCCGGTGCCGGTATGATCAAGGGCCTGATGGGCGGTCTGGTGGCTCTGGGCGTGGTTTCCAATGCTACCGATACCTATAAGATCATTGATATGCTTGCCAGCGGCGTGTTTACCTTCCTGCCGTTCTTCATTGCCGCATCGGCCGCAAAAAAATTCAAGACCAACCAGTATCTGGCCATTGCCATTGCCGCCACTCTGATGTACCCCACCATGGTGGATGCTGCCAAGGCAGGCGAGATCAGCAACTTTATGTTTGCAGGCATCCTGCCCATTCCGGTATTCAACTATTCTGGTTCGGTCATTCCCATCATCTTCGGCGTATTTGCCCTGAGTTATATCTACAAGTGGGTCGATAATATCGTTCCCGAAGCCGCCCGCACCGTTATCACCCCCACCATCACCCTGTTCATTTCCGGCTTCTTTGCCCTGACGGTCATTGGTCCCGTGGGCATTTACATCGGCAAGGGTCTGGCATGGATGCTGGATGTGCTGTTCGGTATCTCTCCCATCTTTGCCGGTGTCGTCATGGGTCTGATCCGCCCCGCTTCCATTCTGGTGGGTATGCACCACGCCATGACTCCTATTGCTCTGGAGAACTTTGCCACCAAGGGCTACGACATGCTCATGCCCATGATGTTCATTGCAAATCTGTCCATTGTGGGTGCCGCCGCAGGCTGCTATTTCAAAGAAAAGAGCCAAAAGGAACGTTCCATCGTTCTGTCCTCCGTTCTGTCCGGCATTCTGGGCATCACCGAGCCTGCTCTGTTCGGCGTGCTGACCAAGTACAAGAAGGGCTTCCTTGCAGCTACCATCGGCAGCTGCGTGGGCAGCGCCTTCATCGGTGCCTTTGGTGTGCGCCTGTACGGCTACATCACCTCCAGCATTTTCAGCATTCCCGCTTATATCGGACCTTACTTCATCTACGCCGCCATCGGCTGGGTCATTGCCTTTGGCTTATCCTTTGTTCTGAGCTACCTGTTCGTGGTCAAAATGGACCGCAGCTGATCGCTTTTTCAAATCTCCCACGATAAAAAACAGGGCCGCCGCACAAACAATGTGCGGCGGCCCTGTTGGCGTTCTGTTTTTATTTCCCCGCCAGAAGAATGGCCAGCACGGCTTTCTGCACGTGCAGGCGGTTCTCGGCTTCATCGAAGATTTCCGGTGCGTGCTGCTCGAACACCGCCGAGGAGATCTCCTCACCCCGGTGGGCGGGCAGGCAGTGCAGCACCATGACATCGGGCTTTGCGCTTTCCAGCAGCTTGCTTGTGAGCTGATAGCCCACAAAATCCCGCAGGCGCTGCTCACTTTCCGGCGTGCCGGGCTTGGCGGTGTTCCACACAGCCGTTGCCACCACGTCGGCGCCCTGAATACCATCGGCAGGATCTGCGGTCAGGTGGAAAGCACTGCCGTACTTGTGGGCGAACATCAGCACATCCGCCGCCGGGCGGTAGCTCTGCGGGCAGACGCAGGTGACCTGCATCCCAGCCAGCAGTCCGCCCACGATGAGGCTGTTTGCCATGCTGCTGCCGTCGCCGACAAAGCAAAGCTTCCGGCCCGCAAGGCTGCCCCGGCGCTCCCGAATGGTCATCAGGTCGGCCAGAACCTGGCAGGGATGGGCGTAATCCGTCAGGCCGTTGATCACCGGCACACCGGCCAGCGCGGCAAACTCTTCCAGATCGCTCTGGCGGTAGGTGCGCCACACCACGCAGTCGTAGTAGCGGCCCAGCACCCGGGCGGTGTCCTTGAGGGGCTCACCGCGCCCGGCCTGCAGCTCGGCGGTGTTCATGTAGTTGCCCAGACCGCCCAGCTGGTACACACCCACCTCAAAGCTGGTGCGGGTGCGGGTGGATGCCTTGGAGAACATCAGGGCAACCGTCTTTCCTGCCAGCAGCGGGGCCGTGCCGCCCAGCTTCTGCTGTGCCTTGAGTTGATCGGCCACATCCAGAATGTGGGTCAGCTCGGCAGGGGAGAGGTCGCTCATTTTCAGCAGATTTTTCATGCCTGCTCCTTCGGAGCCGTCGGCTCCATCTTGCCCAGCACATCGCTCAGGATCTCCAGCGCCATGTCCACATCGTGCTCGCTGAGGGTCAGCGGCGGCAGCAGGCGCAGGCGGGTCTTGGCTGTCAGCACCAGCAGGCCCGCTTCGCGGCAGGCGGCCAGCACATCTGCGGCCTTGAGGTCGTAGAACTCGATGCCCACCATCAGGCCGATGCCGGAAATGCTCTTGACATGGGGCAGCTTTGCGATGCCTGCGCGCAGCTGGACGGCGCGCTCGTTGACATTGGCAAGGAAGCTCTGGTCCATGCGGTCCACCACCACGTTGGCACCGGCGCAGACCACCGGGTTGCCGCCGAAGGTGGAGCCATGGGTGCCGGGGCCCATGCCCTCGGCCACCTTTTCGTTCATCAGCACTGCGCCGATGGGCAGGCCGCCGCCCAGACCCTTGGCCAGCGTGACCACGTCCGGCTTGAGGTTGTAGTGCTCGCAGCACAGGAAGGTGCCGGTGCGGCCCACGCCGGTCTGCACCTCGTCCACGATGAGCACAAGGTCTTTTTCGTCGCAGAGCTTGCGCACGGCCTGCACGTAGTCCGGGTCCAGCGCCATCACGCCGCCCTCGCCCTGAATGAGTTCCAGCATCACGGCGCAGGTGGTGCGGTCCACCAGCTCCTCCAGCGCTTCGATATCGCCTGCCGGAGCATACAGGAAGCCCTCGTTGAAGGGGCCGAAGTAGTTGTGGAACACCTCCTGACCGGTGGCGGTCAGGGTGGCGATGGTGCGGCCGTGGAAGCTGTTCACCAGCGTGATGACCGTGGTGCGGTCCTTGCGGTAGTGGTCCACGCTGTACTTGCGCGCGGCCTTAATGGCACCCTCGTTGGCCTCGGCACCGGAGTTGCCAAAGAACACCTTGCTCATGCCGGTGCGCTTGCACAGCTTTTTGGCCAGCTTGCCGCAGGGCGCGGTGTAGTAAAGGTTAGAGGTATGCTGCAGCTTGTGGGCCTGCTCCGAGACGGCCTCGGCCCAGTCCAGATCACAGTAGCCAAGGCTGTTCACGCCAATGCCGCTGGTAAAATCCAGATACTGCTGGCCCTCGGGGCCTGCGGCGCGCAGGCCGTGGCCTTTTTCCAGCACAATAGGGTTGCGGTTATAGGTGTGCAGGACGTATTCGTTGTCCCGCTTGATGACTTTTTCAGAATCCATAGGTGTACCCTCCTGTGAACAGAAACTGTGAACAGAAAACCCTCTCAGGCGCTTTCGCGCCAGAAAATGCTGGCAAAGGCTTGAGAGGGTCATTTTTCTTATTATACCGCCTGCACGGCACCTGCGCAATGCTTATTCGCGGTGGCTGCGGCGGTAAAAGCGGGTGCCGGAGCCGCGGTTGGAGAACAGCTCCAGCAGGATGGAGTGGGGCACGCGGCCATCGATGATGACCGCCTCGTGCACGCCCTGATAGATGGCATCGGCCATGCCGCCGATCTTGGGGATCATGCCGCCCGCAATGATGCCGGCGGACTTATAGCCCTCGATCTCGGACACCTCCACCTCGGGGATGAGGGTGCTCTCGTCGTCCTTATCCCGCAGCAGGCCCGCGATATCGGTCATGGATACCAGCTTCTCCGCTTTCAGCGCAATCGCGATTTGCGCAGCGGCGGTGTCGGCGTTCACGTTGTAGGCCTGACCCAGATCGTCCATGCCCACCGTGGCGATCACGGGGATGAAGCCGCCGTCCAGCAGGCTTGCGATCAGGGTAGCGTCCACATGCACGATCTCGCCCACATGGCCCAGCTGGGGGTCCAGCTCGGTGCAGCGCAGCATCTGGCCGTCCATGCCGCACAGGCCCACGCCGCGGCCGCGCAGCTTTGCCACCAGATCCTTGTTCACCTTACCGGCCAGCACCTGCTGCACGATCTCCATGGTGGCATCGTCGGTCACCCGCAGACCGTTTGCGAAATGGCTTTCCACACCCACCTTTTTCAGCATCTCGTTGATGGCCGGGCCGCCGCCGTGCACCAGCACCACGCGCACACCCAGCAGGGTAAGGGTGACCAGATCGTTCATGACGGCATTTTTCAGTTCTTCGTTGATCATGGCATTGCCGCCGTACTTTACCACCATGGTCTTTCCGTGATACTTCTGGATGTAGGGTGTCGCCTCAGAGAAAAGGCGCGCCATTTCTTCGTTTTTCATATACTCTCCTTGCCGCCAGCACGCTTGCTTCGGCATTCGTTTTCCACCAGACGAACTCCTTCCGTCATCGCTACGCGATGCCACCCATTCCCCTTCTGGCACTTTCGTGCCACCTCCCCCGGCCGGGGGAGTCTTTCTCAAGGAGGGAGGCTTTCAGGCTCCCTCCGTGAGGGGGCTGTCGCCGCAGGCGACTGGGGGAGTTCCATTAAGTTCTATAGTCGCCGTTGATCTTGACGTAATCGTAGGTCAGATCGCAGCCCCATGCCTTTGCGGATGCATCGCCGGTGCCCATGTCCACCTTGACCAGCACATCGTGCTCAGCCAGCACCTTGGCGGCTTCGTCCTCGCTGTAGGGGTGGTAGGCGGCATTTTCGCACACATACACCTCACCGGCCTTGCTGGAAAGCCACACGCAGACCTTATCAATGGAGAAATCGCCGGGGGTATAGCCGATGGCGCACAGGATGCGGCCCCAGTTGGCATCGCGGCCGAACACTGCGGCCTTGAACAGGTTGGAGCACACCACGCTGCGGCTGACGGCACGGGCGGTCTTCAGGTCGGGGGCGTGGGTCACTTCGCAGGTGATGAGGTGGGTGGCACCCTCGCCGTCACCGGCGTGCTCGGCACACATGTGCTCTGCAATGGCGGTGAGCGCGGCAACAAAGGCTTCGTAGTCCGCGTTCTCCTCGCAGATCTCCGGGTTGCCTGCAAGGCCGGAAGCCATGATGATCAAGGTATCGTTGGTGGAGGTGTCCAGATCCACGCTCATCTGGTTGTAGGTGCCGGGCACCACGGTCT
>OLPW01003611.1_pt1 | contig 11887 bp, 6 predicted proteins | sample 1672161 | NCBI WGS metagenome assembly OLPW01 (sample SAMEA3136654, study PRJEB25190) | human gut metagenome
TTGATAGATTCTAGTTGAATTTATTCATCGCTATATTTATATCTTATAATTAAATTTATTCATCGCTATATTTATATCTTCTAATTAAATTTATTCATCGCTATATTTATATCTTCTAATTAAATTTGTTCATTGCTGTGTTTATATCTTCCAAAATCATAACTTCAACTGCTGAGGCTGCATCTTTTATACCCTGCTCAGCCAAAACTCTTTCGCCCTTGCTAAACTTGCCAAGCACATGATTTACAAGATTTCCTTCATTTGCACCTACTCCCACACGCACCCTCTTAAACTTCTGAGTTCCCGCGTGATTAATAATACTCTTCAAACCATTATGACCGCCTGCGCTGCCCTGGGCTCTAATTCTAATTCTTCCCGTAGCCAAATTAATATCGTCAGAAATAACAATAATGTCATTCTCCGGATCAAGCTTATAGAAATCCATAACTGCTCTCACGGACTCACCGCTAAGATTCATATAAGTCTGTGGCTTCACCAAAATCACTTTCTCGCCACCAATATTTCCAATACCGCATAAAGCCTTGTGTCTCTTAGTCTTCACCTCAACACCCATCTGACTTGCCAACTCATCTATAACATCAAAACCAATATTGTGTCTTGTTTTATCATATTCCTTATCAGGATTCCCTAATCCAAAAACTGCATACATAATCGTACCTGCCTTCTATAATTTACAAAATAGTCTTACTCTTAATGATACTATTTTTAGGAGTTTATTTCAACTAACTAAGGGGATTATGTTTGTATTTAATCCTTCTAAAAAAATTACCCCTCCGAAAGCTGACACTTTCCGAGGGATTCTTCTTTTTTTAATATTTACTTTTCATCTCTTGTAACAACACTTATTCCAATACCAATTGCATTAGGTCCAACGTGACATCCTATACTAAATGACAATGGATCATAATATATATCGTGGATTTCGTTTTCAAATGTATCTTTTACCATCTTGTACCACTGGTCTGCGTCTTCCTGTTTCTGGAATGTTCCTGCTGCTCCAAGTCTTAACTGTTTTCTATCTACATCAGCAAATCTTGTATTAAGGTCTTCTTCAATAGCTTCTAACATCTTAAGTTCAGCTTTCTTCATTCCTCTAACTTTAGTGAATGCATCAAGCTTTTCACCCTGAATTGTAAGTACAGGCTTAATGTTAAGAACTGCTCCTATGGCTGCTCCTGCTGCTGTAACACGTCCTCCTTTTTTAAGGTATTCTAAAGTATCAACAGCAATGTAAATACTTGAATTGTAAGCATTTTCTTCAAGTTTCTTTTTTATTTCTTCTGCTGTCATTCCCTGATTAGCCATCCATTTTGCTTCAAGCACTGACTCTCTCATTGTTACTGAGATTCTGTGGTCATCAACAACCTGAACCTTTCCGTCATATTCTTCTGAAAGCTGAATTGCCGCGTGACATGAAGCACTTAATGCGCTCGACATTGGAATGTAAACAACCTGTTCATAGCCTTCCTTCAAAATGCCATCCCACATATCCATTACATCCCCGGGTGATGGCTGTGATGTTGTAACATTCTTTCCTGAAGTCATTGCGCCATAATATTCTTCCTGTGTAATGTTCTTTCCTTCGTAAAAAACATCTCCCTCTATGATAACCGGCATTGGAAGAGAATATATTCCAATTTTCTTTCCTTCTTCCGGTGTAATTCCACTATTACTATCAGTCATTACTGCTGTTTTCATATTAGTCTACCTTTCTCTAATAATTCAAATTTAATGTTTTCTCGTTATTTCTTCTATATGATTGTATCTAAAACAGCCCAAATCAACAGGCATATTTTACCCAATATTAACTTTTACAGTATAACATCTGATTGCTAATTAATCAATAAAAGTAAGCATTTAGGGAACTTTTCTTTGATATTAAAAATAATTTTTGCAATTTAATAATTAGTACAAATTAGTTTATAAGAAGAAAAGGACACAGCCTACTAATTACCGTAAACTGTGCCTCTTTTCTTGTTTAAACACTTGGTTTTTTATTTTTTCAAAATATTACGTCAGACTTATTTAGTATAAACACTCATTTCCCACAATGAATATCCATATGGAAGTGCTCTTTCCACGCCCTGCATTCTTACATATCTTGCCTTTGTAGCGTCAAATGTTATAGTTTCTTCTCCACCTTTTCCATCTGTTACATTCTTAACTGTTGTCCAGTTTTTGCCATCTGTTGATGTCTGAATCTTGTATGCCTTTCCGTAAGCACCTTCCCAGTTAAGTACTACCTTGTTGATTGTGTAAGCCTTGCCTAAGTCTACTAAGAGCCATGCATCATCCACAAAGTTTGATGACCAACGTGTTCCGTTGTCCCCATCTACTGCATATTTTGCTGCCATTGCATCAGCTTCATTTCCTGATGATGTAGCCTTAGCTGATTTTGCAACGTTTGTACCTGATGGAACTGATGAATCTTCATTATTTGAATCATCTGATACTGAGCCTGAAACTTTACCGTAAACTTCCATTTCCCATAATGAATATCCATATGGTAATGCTCTTTCTACACCCTGCATTCTTACATATCTTGCATCTGTAGAATTAAATGCTACCGTTTCTTCTCCACCTTTTCCATTAGTCACGTTTTTAACTGTCTTCCATGTTTTTCCATCTGTTGATGTCTGAATCTTATATGCTTTTCCGTAAGCACCTTCCCAAGTTAAAACAACTTTATTAACTGAGTATTTTTTTCCAAGGTCTACATAAATCCATGCATCGTCTGCAAAATTAGATGACCAACGTGTTCCCTTATCTCCGTCTACTGCGTTTTTGCCACCAAATACATCATTTTCTGAACCTGATGTTACTGTTTTGCAACCTGTAGAAATAAGCTTTGTTTCTGATGTGTCAGGTGTTGTTGGCTGCTCAGGTTCTGTTGATGAACCGTCAATCTTGTATTCTGCTGTTGCCACAGGTGAATCAATCATTCCTTTTCTGTAAGCAATCGCTTTTAATGTTGTATTCTTGCTTATCTTAATACTTGGAACGTATAACCTTGACTTTTCGTTAGGTGTTGAACCGTCTGTTGTATATCTGATTTCCACACCCTTAGTCTTACTGCTAATGTTTACATTCAAAGCCTTACTGTATGTTCCTGATGGAATGCTAAATATTGGTGTTTCAACTTTTGCAGCTTCATACACACCCATTTCCCACAATGAATATCCGTATGCTAATGCTCTCTTTACACCTTGCATCTTTACATATCTACATTCAGTTGCATCAAATACAATGCTTTCTTTTCCACCTTTGCCATTGTTGTTTTCATATACTGTTGTCCAGTTGTTTCCATCTTTTGAAACCTGAATCTTGTATTCCTTAGCATATGAAGCTTCCCAGTTAAATGTAACCTTATTAATTGTGTAATTCTTTCCTAAATCAATCTGACAATACTGATTATCTGTAAATTCTGAAGACCATCTTGTTGTTCCGTCGTTATCGACTATCTTACTTCCGTCTACACTTGGATTTTCTGATGATGAAACCTTAACGTTCTTGCCTAATGCAATATTGTCTTTAAGTGAAACATCTGTGCCATTCACAGTGATTGTGCTTGAGGCCATTGCAGATGTAATATATTCATCTTTTACTGCGATAGCTTTAACTGTTGCTGTACTTGATACTGCAAATACTTCATCATAAACCTTTGATGATGTTGTTGGCATTGTTCCGTCTGTTGTATAGTAAATAGTAGCTCCAGGTGTTTCTGATGAAATTGTTACATACTGTGTATCATCATATTTTCCTGATGGAACAGATATTTCAGGAGTTGAAGCCTGTACTATGTTAAAGCTCTTATTCTTATATACTTCAAAGTTTACAAGTGCCTTTGCACCAATTGTCGATGTGCCAATCTTGTTACCGTTAGTTTTAAATGTTACAACCTTTGTGTCGTTAGTAGGATTCCAAACTGTTGCTGTGTATTTGCTTGTATCCTTGTTGTAATATACTGCTGCTGAGCAATCTCCTGTTGCAACAATGTCGGTTGTTTTTACGCCTAACTGTTTCATACTGTTAATAAACCAATATGTGTTAGCTGTATCTGTTTTCTGAACCTTTGTATCGTTTGCAAGGAATTTCTCCATTGCAAGACTTGGATTAGTCTGTGAAAGGAATGGCCATGTAATATGTTGCCAACCTGTATCTGCCTGTGGATACTCTTTAAGCATCTTGTCAATTTCTTCCTGACTCTTTCCTTCGTTCTTAGCTGCCTGTACTGCCTTAGCCATTGCTATTGTTGTATCATCTAACAATCCCTGATATATTTCAGCACATCTGCTCTGATTCATTCCGTAATATGTTAAATATTCTGAAATTGGAAGCCACTGAATACCATAAACATATAATGGCTGTCCACCAAAGAATGTTCCATAGAAGTTAATTCCACCGTAGACCTGACCTACTACATTGTATGGCCATTCTTTAATCCAGTTGTCTTTGTCGTAATCGAACCAATACTGTTCCACTGCTTCCATTTCATTTGTAAATCCAAATACTCCTGCATCTCTGTATTCATCATTTTCTGTAAGAACTCCCCAAAGATACATACTTACCCAGCTAAATAATGATTCACTGGCTGATTCCTGATTGTTACCTGAATCATTGTCTGCGTATCCACCTGCCCATGAATGTCCTTCGTACATATCATAAGCTCTAAATCTACAGTATTCACTATCATTGTCAGAAGGTCCGGCATAATCTCTAATCATCATTTCAATCATACCTTTGTAATCATTATAAAATTCATTATCATATGTAGCTAAAACTGTTGCTGCAAACATGAAGTAACCATATGTAAAATGGTGATCACAAATTGCTGCATTTGCCCCAAACTCGCTTTGTTCATAGTAAAGAGTTCCCCAGTTATTATTATAAATAAAATAACTGATATCATCCTTTCCGTCATAAGTAAACCAGTTAACAAGAATCTTCTTCATTCTCTTTAAGAATGTATCTCTAAGTTCTGTTTCTCCAAGCTGGTCTGCCATAAGAACTCCCATTCCCAAAGGATGAAGGTTCTTGCCTTCCCAATATGCATCACCTGCAGGATTTAAGTTCTTTGTTGCATCCTCCAATTCATTTAAGTAACCTAAAACTGCCTCTCCATCAAACTCTGCATTAGTTGGAAGAGCAAATGTTGGAAGAAGTCCTGCAAACTCTGAAACTGTTGTAAATGAAAGTCCTTCAATAGTCTTTAAATCACCTCTTACAGATGAATATGTTGCAAATGCCTTATTATCATCTGTTGAATTTTTCCACTGATGAGGAAGCATACATATAAATGTCTGATCTGTAAATCCATTTCTCTTAAGACTTGTTGTAGTCTTATATGTTGAAGTTACCTTTGCTTTACTGTCATCATAACTGTATGTAACTTTTGTATCTGTAACAAAAGCATATCCATGTCTATAGAATGTTTCAATCTGTGATTTATCTTTCATTGTTCCAATAGACATATAACCGTTAGTTTCAGGGAATGTTACTCTAATATAACTTCCGATTTTCTTAAATGTTGTATTTTCAGGAACAGTTAAACAATAATAACATTTTGATGTTTTTGTTTTGCTCTTGTTATCACTGTCTGTAATTTCAAGACCGATATGATCTGCTTTCATTGAATCTAGATTTTTTGCCAATATTTCATTTCCGTTACCGTCAAAAATTGATGTAATGGCTGATGATGAAATATAAACTGACTTTGTATCGCCATATTCTGTATAGATGTATGGTGAACCTTTTACAAATGTACTTGTCATTGCAACATGATTGTCGTCTGCAAGCTGTGCTGTTACTGAATAGTCACCATATCCGCTTACCTTATCACAAGCTGTAGCTGTATCAAGGTTTTCAGGCAAAATATAAAAATCAGTTTCAGTTTCAGAATTAACCGACACATTTACATCAGTACTGCCCATGTCAGGAAGCCAGCCACTTGTTGCTGTCAAAATGCCAAGTCCCTTAGTTGAATATTTCATTTTCATTGGAAGAGTTGACATTAAGTTTCCAAACTTATTAATAAGCATTGACTGCCACCAGTCATTACTTGCTATCGGTGATTTAACATTATCTGTTTTGTAAACAGGTAATTTTGCTTTTTCGTTGTACATTGAATTTGCAAGATATGTTCCCTTACCGTTTGAAACAACATACGAATCAGGAAGGTTTGGAATACTGTGGGTTACCTTTCTGTCGCCTGCTTTGTACTTATAAACCTTCATTTCCTTTATGCTAAATCCGCTACCACTTTCAACCCTTGTATATCCATACATTCTTACATAACGTGCATTGGCATATAGTTCAATATTTGCAACTTCATTACCATAACCTTTAAGCTGTCTGTATAAAGTTGTCCAATTACCCCCATCTTTTGAAACCTGAATGTCATACATCTTTCCTGCATCAGATGACCAATCAATTTCAACACGTCCAATATCATAATTTGCTCCAAGGTCAACCATAAACCACTGATTGTCTTTTTCTCCTGATGTCCAATATGAATTATCATTTCCATCAACTGCATTCTTAGCCAATACAGAAGTCTGGTCAATTACTCCATTATCGTCGTACATCCACCATACATCTCTTAATGATGATGCTGTAGCATTTTTATTTAAGGCAAGATTTTCACCATAATCTACGGGTCTTTTTGTTACCCCGTCTTTACCGTACACTTCAAACTCATACAAAGAATATCCGTAAGCTTCTAAAGCCTTCTTTGTCATATAAACTCGTACATATCTGGCATTTGCTGTTATGTTTAAGTCCTCATTTCCACCTTTGCAATCGGAATTAACATAAACATCACTCCAATTTTCTTCGTCATTTGAAACCTGAATCTTGTATTCCTTGGCATAAGCACCTTCCCAATATAACTTTACGCCTGTTACATCAGTAACTTTTCCCAAGTCAACATAAATCCACTCTGTGTTATCATTCCATGCACTTTCCCATCTTGTACCGGTGGATCCATCTACTGCATAAGCCGGGTCACTATTTCCCACTGAAGAACTTGCATACACCATTCTTCCTGTAGAAATTACATAAGGTGAATCGTCTGCTGCCATAACATTTTGAATCTGCCCTGCCGGCAACATTCCCGTAACCATTGCCACTGTCAAAAAGGCCGCTGCGGTTTTCTTTGCCACTGCAATCTTCTTACCTTTTCTCATTATTTTCTTACCTCCTAAATAAAAAAAATACAATATATACTTTTACCCCTCTAAAACCTTCCGTACCTGGATTTCTTTAAAGAAATATTTTAGTCCTTTCCAATCTAAAACATTCTCAAAAAATCAAATTACTTTTCTAGAATATTTTAGGAAAACGTTTTTTGCAATATTTCAACAAAGAATAGTTGATTTTAGACGTATTTTTGTATATATTGTATAATTTTTACTTAATTTTACTATTATTTAGCTCGAAAATTCGGCATAATTAAAATTTTATTTCTTTCATATTTTTATAAAAACGATTCATTTTTCTAAAAATAGTTTTATGCTAATACTTTTCCTTCAGGGAATATTGTTCTAAATACTTTTCTTACTAATGGTCCTGCAATAATTAACTGGAATGGTAATGCCATTACAAAATTCTTTGGTATGTTAGTTAACCAGATGAATAATACGTTGCTGAAATCACCCATTCTAATACTTGCTTCAACCGCACCATAAAGTGACATTATAATTACCATTGGAACAACCATTGAACATGAAACTGAAATTACTTTTCTAAGTGTACTGCTATCCGGCTTAAGTAAATATTTAAAGGCAAATCCCTTAGCCAATCCTGAAACTACAAACCAATCCATACATGCTGCAAATACATAGGCAATTGGAAATCCTAACCATGCATCCTTAATAACCTGCGCGTTAAATGTTCCTGTGTGTAATGTTACGTTGTAAATGCTCATCCATAAAACCATAGTGAAGCACATAATTACTGTGTAAATAGAAGAATTTTTAAGTTTAATTCTGATTTTCTCTCAGATTTTCAATTAATTTAAACACTTCCGGATGCTTTTCTTTTAAATGCTCATCAAGTACATGTCTTCTTTCCTTAAATCTTTCTGCCATTTCAGGATGTTCATCCCTGATTCTTCTATGTATTTCTTCTCTATGCTTTTCGAAACGTTCAGCAATAGTTTTTTCATCTTTTCCTGAAATATTAACAATCTCTTTTAGATGTTCTTCAAGATGCTCTAACCACTCGTCCTCGTCAAAAGCATCCATATGTGACCAGCTTCCGTGGAAAAGTTTCTCCATATCTCCTGTTTTCTTTAACTGCTGAATCTGCAGAACAATCTGCTTTTCAATTTGCTCTTCACTTTCAGCTCCGTATGCCCAAACGAACTCCTGAACCTTATTATCTACTCTTTTTCTTGAAGCACTTCTTTCTTCATTTTCTACGCCACCCTCTAAAGGATAAGGTCTTCCAATCCCCATATCCTTCAAAGCAATGTGAATAGTTCTTCTAACTCTTCCTTCTTCAATCATATACCCTAGCCCCAGTGTTCGAAGTTGCTCATTAATCTTTGCAATATGTTCAGTAATATAAAATCTAATGCCTTTGTCTTCAAGTGACTTGTACAACATTGCCAGCCTATCTGCTGCAGTTATATCAATACTTCCAACGCCACCTGCATCAAGAATTACAGCTTTGGTATCCGGTTTTATGCTGTCTTCAATATCGCGTTGCAACACCTGAATATTACCAAAAAATAAATTACTGCTAAATCTATAAATTATAACTCCTTCAATGGCATGTATTTGTCTTCCCTCGTTCAAATCCCTAAAATGTCTATGCCCCGGCTGTATTCCAAGAAAACATCTTGAAGGTTTTGATGTTCTTATAATCATTTCTGTAAAAGAAAGAATAATACCAATTAAAACACCATTTATTGTTCCAAGTAAAAGTACACCGAGAAAAGCTCCCATAAAAATTAGAAATTCAGTTCTGCTTACCTTCCACAACCTTGCCGCCAAGTCAAACTCCGTTGCACCCATAAGTGCTGAAATAACTATTGCCGTCAAAATAGGAATAGGAAGATATCCGATAAATCCTGTTCCGCAAAGAAGTAACACTATCATAGAAAATCCTGCCACAATGCCTGTTAGCTGAGTTTTTGCCTGATATTGTTCACCCATTGCCGTACGGGAAACTGAACCGTTAATAGGGCAACATCCTGTAAAAGCAGCCATAAAATTACCTAAGGAAAATGCAAAAATCTCCTGATTATCATTTATTCTGTAATTATTTTTTTGAGCAAAACTATTCTCTGCCAACAAAGTTTCAGCCATAATTACTACTGCCACCGACAAACTGATAGTAATAGTCTGCTGAATTGGAATAGCCGAGAAATCAGGAATACTCCACTTTGGAAGTCCCGGCTCTACTGCATTTAAAGTCTTAATTCCCCAATCTCTTATTGGAAGACTTATTGTGAAAATCGTACCCACAAACATTAAAACTACTGCCATTGGAAATTTAGGCATTATCTTCTTCGAGGCAAAAAGTATTACCAGCGCTATCACTCCCATAATTACTGATGGCATATTTATATTAAGCGCAGTCTTATAGATATGTTCGGCTAATTCGAAAAACTCTCCTGTTCCCGATGTGCCTCCCATAACCTTTGGAATCTGCATTAATATGATTGTTGTACAAATACCTGTTATAAAACCACCCATTACCGGTGCTGAAATGTAATTAACCAGCTTTCCGGCTTTCATAAAATAAAAAGCCAACAACCATAAGGCAACAAAAAACGTCATAACAGGAACTGCTGCCATAGCCTTGTCTGAACCAGCCTCTATGTTAAGTGTCAAAAGCGCTGAACCTACAAGAGCTGCAGGAGCCGCGTCCACACCAAATATAAACTGAGGCGATGTAGAAAAAAGTCCAAAAACAAGAATTGGAAATACCGAACCATACAATCCGTAAACTGCAGGCAGACCGGCTATCTGTGCATATCCCATAGAGATAGGAATAGACACCGCCATAATAATAATTCCTGCAATAATGTCCTTTATAAAATTGTCTTTGTTATAATTTCTTAATGTTTGCAATAGTTTTATATTCATTTTAAAGTCCTTCTATTCCGTTTTTCCCTATTATAACTCTATTTTTCTTTTTTGTTCACAAACATTCTTGTTATTAAAGCCACTATCGGGGAAAGTACTCCTGCTATCGGCCACACAACCCATGAAATATCCCACTTTCCTGTTGGAAATGACCATCCTAAATAGATTGCCACAAAGATTAACCAGTACACTAGCATAACGGCTCCAACAACAGGAGCTTCTTTCTTTTTCTTAACAGTGTAGTCGCCTTCCTGCAATAATACGTCAAAACTTGAATTAATGATGCCTACCCTCACAAAAAGATTAACTGCCACTGCCACGATCAGAAGCAAAATTGAAACTGATATCACTACAATATCATCTTTTGCGTTAATTCCTGCGCAAAGCATTAATGGCACACAGCTTAAAATACATAGAACTACTCCAATTCCAACTGATATTGTAAACTTCCCCGAGAAACCATTCTTCTTTTCTCTGACAATGCCATCAACACCATATTCAGTTTCTATTTCTTCTTTGCCTAGAAATTCATATTTAGAGGATTCCCTTCCGCTTAAAATAAATAGAAATACTGCTACAGCCACCATTACAAGAAGTATTGCCACGCCTATTCCGCTGGCAAAATCCTCTGTAATTCCAATTCTTCTGCTTTCACTTAAACCTATAAGGGCAATCAATGGTGCTGCAGATGCCACACATAAAGATACTCCAAATGCTATGATAGGTGACGTTTTAGTCTTAATTCGTAAAAATTCATCTGCCTCTTCCATAGTAACCTTTCGAAGCTTCTTTGAACTTTCCGTACTTTTAAAACCGTCAACGTTTTCCGCTTTTTCAATTTCATCTTTTAATAAGTAATCAGTTGTAACGCCAAAAATTCTTGCCATTTCCAAAATTCTGTTTAAATCAGGCACTGACTGGCCACTTTCCCATTTTGAAACCGACTGTCTTGAAACTGACAATTTCTCAGCCAACTCTTCCTGGCTCCAACCGTTCTTTTTTCTTTCTTCTGATATTTTTTCTGCTAAAATCATATTCTACTTTCCTTTCTGTTCGAACATCCTGATTTTACCATAAATAGCCGGTTACTGGCTATAAAGTCGCCTTGGAAATTTGTCAACTGATGGTTGCAACTGTGCAAAGAAGCCCTTTATATGGGCTTTTTGCTATAAATCATGTCTTTTTCGTGTATCTGCATTCTTACCACAATACGCTCTTTCAATATATTTGACTTTCCACTTTACATAGATTATTATTTTATACAGAAAAAATATTCAAAAGAGGTACATATATGCAGAATGACAAAAATTTCTTAGGCACGGCTCCTATTGGAAAGCTTCTTCTAAAGCTGTCTATTCCAACGGTAATCGCCCAGCTTATTAATATGCTTTATAATGTTGTAGACAGAATTTATATAGGACATATTCCGGGGGAAGGCAGTCTTGCTCTTACCGGAGTCGGCGTGTGCATGCCGATTATTATGATTGTTACTGCTTTTGCAGCACTTATCAGTTCCGGTGGTGCGCCAAGAGCTTCTATTTGTATGGGAAAACAAGATAATAAATCCGCAGAACAAATATTGGGAAACTGCTTTTCTTTACAGATTGTTGTTTCTATTGTTCTTACGGTGGTTTTGCTGATTTGGAATAAAGATTTGTTAATGGCTTTTGGTGCCAGTAAAAATACACTTGGATACGCAACGGACTATATGCGTATTTACGCTTTAGGTACATTGTTCGTTCAGTTAACTCTGGGCATGAATGCTTTTATTA
>OLPW01003614.1_pt1 | contig 11880 bp, 8 predicted proteins | sample 1672161 | NCBI WGS metagenome assembly OLPW01 (sample SAMEA3136654, study PRJEB25190) | human gut metagenome
TGTTATTTTTTCCATAAATTCCTCCAATAGTTATAAATCCCCCATCTTTCTATCTTTCTATTATCCTACGTTTATAAGCGCTTCGTCAAATTGGATTTATCTATATATCTATATAAAACCCATATATCTCTGGCAGTTTTACATTTTTCCTATGCTATCTTTAACTGTCACGCTTATTCTAAGATTATTCGAAAATTCTCATGAAATCGTCTAAAAACTTCTTTTTTCAGGTTGTTACTGTCTGTACTTTAGTGTATAATATAAACATCAACTATTCGATACCGGATATGCCGGTATAATATTATACATAAAGGAGAGTTTGCCATGGTAAATTTATTAACTGGCCCTAAAGGCAGCGGAAAAACACAACAAATGATCGAGCAGGCAAATAAGCAGGCGAAAGAATGTAGAGGTAATGTCGTTTTTATCAAAAAGACTCATCGCGATACCGCAAGTGTTGCATTTGATATCCGTACAATTTGTATGGATGATTTTCCATCTATTACGAATACCGATGAGTACATTGGTTTCTTATATGGAATGTATAGCTCCAACCACGATATTGAGTGCATTTTTATCGATGGTATTTTAAAACACGCAGATATTTCCATTGAAAATATTCCAGGATTTATTGACCGTCTGAAAAAACTCTCCAAGGAATGCGGTATCAATTTTTATGTAAGTATCAGCGCAGAAAAAGCAGAATTAAAGGACATTGATTTGGATGGCTGCACTCTTTTAAATTAAATGGATCAAACAATGAAACAAGCGGACAGTCTATCTTAAGATGGACTGTCTGTTTTTATGCACATTTTCTAAAACGAATGAAAAGGTAACAAAAATACTATGAGTGATAACAATTCAGGAATCAAAGCATCAAAAAGACGTCAGATGGAAGCCAGACGCAGACGACTCAGACGCAGAAAAAGGAAACGTGCCATGCTGCTTGGATGCATGTTATGTACAGTCTGTCTGATTCTATTTGGCACAATATATGGCATCAGTCATCTGTTGCATAAACATACTGACACAAAAGAAGCCGTTAAGACTTCCCCGAAGCAGACAGCCAAAAGTAAGGACACTTCCTCTTCCAAAGAAAAAATTGACACATCTGCTGTAAAAACGCAAGAACTTGTCATTAATACAGACAATAACTCTGGCAAGAAAAAGAAAGGCAGTTCCTCAAAGGGACCTACCACCATCACTATAAGTTCTATGGGGGACTGCACACTTGGAACTGATGAGGGTTTTGATCAGTCCACCAGCTTTAATGCCTACTACAACGAATATGGCGCAGACTATTTCTTTAAAAATGTCCGTTCTATCTTAGAAGCTGATGATTTGTCTGTTGTAAACTTTGAGGGAACACTGACCGAAGAGACGAGCCGGGCTGATAAAACCTTTGCATTTAAAGGGCCTGCCAAATACACTGACATTTTAACCGGAAGTTCTGTGGAAGCCGCCAATATTGCAAACAACCACAGCAAAGACTACGGCACAAAAAGCCAGGAGGATACCATCGAAAATCTGTCAAACGCAGGCATTGCTACATTTGGCTATGAAAATGTCGTTGTGGTGGATGTAAAAGGTATCAAAGTCGGACTTACCGGCATCTATGAACTTGCCGAGCATGAGCAGAAAGCAACGCAAATCAAAGAAAATATCCAGGCCTTAAAAGATGCAGGGGCACAGATTATTATCGTTAATTTCCACTGGGGAATTGAAAAAGAATACACACCAAATGCTACCCAGAAAAAACTTGCACATCTGGCCATCGATGAAGGAGCCGACCTTGTCATTGGTCATCATCCACATGTACTGGAAGGCATTGAAAAGTATAATGGAAAATATATTGCCTACAGTCTGGGAAACTTCTGTTTTGGGGGAAATAAAAATCCTTCTGATAAGGATACGATGATCTTCCAACAGACTTTTACCATCGATACAGACGGTAAAGTTGCCGATGACGATAACATTAACATCATTCCTTGTTCTCTGTCTTCTTCCAGTAATAAAAACGATTACTGTCCGACACCTCTTGAAGGTGATGAAGCAGAACGCGTCAGACAAAAGATAGAAAAATACAGCGAAGGGCTCTAAGCCTTCCGCTGTATTTTTCATTTTATTCACAAATGTTACTTAATTTTAAGGCTTACAACTGTATCTGCCTTCTCGCCTTTCTTATATTCCATCGTCACAGTCTGTCCTGCCTCACACCGGACTACATCAATGTAATCAACTACAGACACATCGAAAATATCCTCTGAACCATCAATCATCAGATAATAATGAGAAGTTCCATCAATGACCGCCTGTGCAATCTTTGTAATCTCTCCGGTGATTGTCTCAATCTCTCTGTCGTCCTTCGCTTCTTCTTTCACACCATTGCTTAAGAGCAGATTCAGATAATTGTCCTCACACTGACTCACACTGTCTCCGATAGCAACGATCTGATATTTCTGCACGTTTACCATGGCATATTTCTTAACCAGTCCCGCATCATCCTTTAATGCGATAAAATAAGTCGGCTCTCCGGATATATTAAGAAGCAGTGGAAATGTTGCGGTATACTTCAGATTCTGCACCTGTCCTTCTGCTGAAGACATAGCGGAAGCTTCTGTTGCTCCCTCACATTCATAATACTTTGTTTCCATTGTTCTCTGATTGGATAATACAAATCCAACATTAGACTGATCTCCGTTGACCGAAGTCACGCCTGTGTACATCCATACGTCATCGTCCAGTGCAAGATAATTGTAACCATCTGTTGTCTTCAGGCAGTCTTTCTGGCTCAGCACACTGTTGAAAAATCCATGTTTCAGTGTTCCATAATAGTCAAACAGATTGACAAGAAGATCCGCGGAATAGACTCTGTCTACCCACTCCGGAACATCTGTTGTCTTATAAGTCGTTGTTTCACCGGTAATAGCATTACAGATCACGACTTTACCGATCGTCTCACCACCAAACAGACCAATGTTATATTTTTTCACCGGTGCGATCCAGTATGGCACACCATCATCATCAATCTCAAAGCTCAAATCTCCGTAAATGTATGTCGGATGTGCAAATCGCAGATGCCGGTAAATGTTCCGGTTAAAGTACTCACTGTTCACATATTTCATGCCTTTATCCAGCTTTACAAGCTCTGTATTCTGATTTGCCATATTAATACGAATATATGCCGGTATTCCTTCTGAACGGTTCGTAAACCACTTAATAATACTGGCATATCGAAGTGGCGTTACACGCACCGGATTATCCTTATAATTAATCTGGGAATAGATGTCATCTGCCTCAAACTGTGAAACCATATCTACCATACTTCCCATCTTACGGTCTCCCAAAAGTGCGGCAGTATCTCTGTCCAGAAGCGGAATCTTATCAAAGGAAAGCTCTTCTACATCTTCTGTAAAATTTCCCTGCTCTACCTTCATCAGCTTCTGATATTTCTTCGCATTAACAATCGGGGAAGATAAAATACTTCCAATGAAATAAACTGCACCAAGCAAAAGCAAAAGTATCACGCCTGCCCGGAGTATTTTACTCTCTTTCAAATCGCTGATACGAATTTTCGCAGGATTTCTGAATCCATAAAAAAAGAGTTTCACAATTAAAGCTATTACGATTAGAAATAATACTGCTCCCCACGTATCTGTAGAGTGAATGTTGATTGCCGGTATAGTCACATAATAATAAATTGCTGCAACGATTACCACAATCAGGGCTATTAAACCTTTTGTCTTTGTTTTCATAACTTTCTCCTTTTAAAATTTTCTCTTCCATGCAAACATAGTAAGGAAAGTAAGAAACGGGAAGATTTCCAGACGTCCTGCAAGCATATCTATACAGAATACAATCTTTGACAAGATTGAAAAATCTGCAAAATTTCCGGTCGGTCCGACTGCCGAAAGTCCCGGTCCGATATTATTAAGTGTTGCCATTACAGATGTAAATGTCGTAGTAAAGTCCTGATTATCCAAAGAAATGATCAACACAGATACAATTGCCAGCAGTGCATATGCCATCAGATATACATAGACCCCTCGTAAAGTCTCATCACTGATCTTCTTTCTATTGATCCGGATCAGATTCACAGATTTTGGATGCACAAGCTGCTTGATTTCACGTTTTACTCCTTTGAATACAATCATGAGACGTGACACTTTAATACCACCTCCGGTGGAAGATGCACAGGCTCCAATGATCATCAACAACACTACAATACACTGGGAGAATGTCGGCCAAAGATTGAAATCTGTCGTCGCATAACCCGTTGTCGTAATGATCGTTGATACCTGGAACAAGGCGTACCGGAATGCTTTCATGATACTGCCATACATCTGATTTGTATTCAAAGTGATCAGAATTGTTGCTGTCGCAACAATTCCAAGATACACTCGAAGTTCTTCATTTTTCCAGAATGCTTTAAAGTCTCCCAGGAGCATAAAATAATACAGGTTAAAGTTGATTCCAAACAGAATCATAAAAATTGAAATAACGTAGTCAATATATGCACTGTCAAAATGTCCTACACTGTCTGCATAATTGGAAAATCCTCCGGTTCCTGCAGAGCCAAACGCATGGATCAGACTGTCGAACAGATTCATTCCTCCAAACATAAGAAGAATGACCAGGATCATTGTCAATCCAAAATAAATTCCATACAGAATTCTTGCTGTCGTTTTGGTCTTTGGAACAAGCTTATCTTTCTCCGGTCCCGGAACTTCTGCACGCATCAGATACATGGAATTCTTCTTGTCCAGATTCGTCAGCATCAGAACAAAGACAAGCACTCCCATACCTCCAATCCAGTGAGTGAAACTTCGCCAGAACAGCATACACTGTGGTAATGCTTCTACATCTCTTAAGATGGACGATCCAGTTGTTGAAAATGCATCTACAAAATTCGGAATACTTCCGGACAATGTAAATGGAAGTGCTCCGAATAAGGACCATGTAATCCAGGCACTGGCAACAACAACCATACCTTCCTTTCCATAAATCACCTGTCCCTCCGGTCTCTTTCTTCCGGCTATTACAAAAATGCATGTCAGAATCACTGCCGGTATCACAAATGTCAGGGCTTCTTTTTCTTCCCCATATAATATTCCTACAAATGCCGGAAGAAGCAAGAGCAATGCTTCTACCCCCAACATTCTGCCCAGAATATAACGTACCATTTTTCCATTCATATCTTATGACTCCCTATGCAAGTATATCTTTAAAATCATTGATCGTGTGCTCTTTCGCGATCACAATAACACTATCACCGACTTCCAGATGATCGTCACCATTCGGAATGATAATTCTTCTGTGGCGTCCGATACATGCAATCAGGTTATTCGGCTTAGTAGGCAGATCTTTTAACGGAGTATTTGTGAAATCACATTCTTTGTTAATGATGTATTCCTGTGCTACAATCTTGCCATTCAGCAGTCGGTACATCGTCTCAATATTGGCACTGCTGTAAGAATTCATTCTTGCCTTAACGTAAGCAAGGATTGCATCTGCTGTCGCGCTCTTGGCAGAAACCGTACTCTCAATTCCAAGGCTCTCTACCATCTGTGCCCTTGTATCTGCATTGACCTTCGCAACAATTTTCTTGATCCCTCTTGTCTTTGCAAAAAGTGCCATCATAATATTCTCTTCATCCATGCCGGTCAGGGCAACAATGGCATTGGCATTCTCAAGGCCTTCTTCAATCAAAAGCTCCTGATCCGTCGCATCTCCATGAATAATCGTTGCCTTCGGAAGTAATTCACACAATTCCTCACATCTTGCCTGATTCTGCTCGATAATCTTCACCTGCATGCCAGCCTGTTGCAACTGAACTGCAAGATAAAAACATACATGACCGCCACCACAGATCATAACCTTCTTCACTTTCTCTTCCTTATGTCCAAGTGCACGGAAGAACGATTTCAGATTCTGATGTGATGCGACCACATGCATACGGTCTCCCTTTTCAATTACAAAATTACCATCCGGAATATAGACCTGCTCACCACGCTTGATGGCGCATACAAGAATCTGGAATTCATATTTCTTGTTAATCTCTGCCAGTGATAATCCCACGATCGGGCTTGTCTCAGAAATCGGGAACTCTACCAGTTCCACTCTTCCTTTCATGAATGATTCGACTTTATTCGCCTCTGGGAAAAGCAACATTCTTGATATTTCATTAGCTGCTGCCAGCTCTGGATTGACCGCCATACTAAGATGCAGGTCTTCCTTCAACAATTCCATCTGGCGATAATAAAGAGGATTTCTCACCCTTGCAATGGTATGCTTGGCACCAAGTCGCTTTGCCAGAAGACAACTGATCATATTCATCTCATCTGTAGATGTACATGCAATCACAATGTCTGCATGCGGCACATCCGCCTGTTTTAAAACTTCTGCATCCGCACCATTTCCATTAATACAGAAAATGTCCAGATTGTTCAAAGCTGCTTTCAGCTTCCCGGCATTTTGGTCAATCAGGGTAATGTCATAATCTTCTTCTGACAACTGTGTTGTCAGCTTATGACCTACCTTTCCATCGCCGATAATCACTATTTTCATTTCTTATCCCTCGTTATATTCTTCTTTATATTTTCACTGAATGCCTGAAAATTACTATTTATAAAACTGCATATAGGTATAGAGATTATAGCACTTTTAATCACAGAAAAAAAGCCCTAAACGGGCTTTTCTCCTGTTAAAACTTTAATTAACTTTTTCTTATCTTTCTATTCTTCAGCGGCTCTTTTTGCAATTTCTGCTTCTTGTACTTCTGAAGGTGCCTGTTCATAACGTGCAAATGTATATTCATAAGTTCCTCGTCCACCTGTCATAGAGCGTAATGTCGTGCAGTATCCGAATAATCCTGTCATCGGGACATCTGCTTCTACGATCTGATTTCCCGCGCCAACCGGCGTCATACCAAGCACACGGCCACGTCTCTTGTTAAGATCTCCCATTACATCTCCGGTGTACTCATCCGGAACTGTTACTTTCACAGATACGATTGGCTCAAGAAGTACTGGAGATGCCTCCATAAATCCTTTCTTAAATGCCTGGATCGTAGCAGTCTTAAATGCCATCTCAGAAGAGTCTACCGGGTGGTAAGATCCATCGTAAAGTGTAGCTTTGACACCAACAACTGGGTATCCTGCAAGAGGACCTTTCACTACAGATTCCTGAAGTCCTTTTTCTACTGCCGGGAAATAATTCTTCGGAACTGCTCCTCCTACAACTTCTTCATCAAATTCATAAGGTATTTCCAAATCTCCTGACGGAGCAAAGCGCATCTTCACATGTCCGTACTGTCCATGTCCACCGGATTGTTTTTTATATTTGCTGTCTACATCAGACTGTTTGCAGATTGTCTCACGGAATGCAACCTTCGGAGTCTCCAGTGTTACTTCGCATTTGTAACGGTCTAATAACTTGCTGACTGCAATCTCCAGATGCTGATCTCCAATACCATAAAGAAGTGCCTGACGATTCTCGCTGTCATTGACTACCTTAAGTGTTACATCTTCTGCCATCATTTTCTGAAGTGCCTGAGATACCTTATCTTCATCGCCTTTATTCTTTGTTACATATTTCATATATGTATAAGGTTTTGAATATTCTGTCTTACCATAAAGAACCGGTGTTGTCTTTGTGGACAATGTATCCCCTGTTCTTGTTGCGGTCAGTTTTGCGATGGCACCGATATCTCCTGCAAACAGCTCACTGACTTCCACAGGTTTGTTACCGAACATCGTGTAAATCTTACCAAGCTTCTCATCTGTATCTGTATCTGCATTATAAAGTGTATCGTCACCTTTTAATACACCGGAGCAAACTTTAATAAATGAATATTTTCCAATAAACGGATCAACCATTGTCTTAAATACATAAGCTGATTTGGCTCTTGCGAAATCATAATTTGCTTCATAAATCTCATTTGTCTTGCGATTGATACCTGCACATTCTCTCCAGTCCGGACTTGGGAAGAATCTTACAATATCGGACAGAAGATTGGCGACGCCCTGTGCCTGGATATTAGATCCCATAGCCACTGGGACAATACTTCCTTCCATAACCTCTGTTCTCATGGCAGAACGGATTTCTTCTACTGAGAACTCGTCTCCTGCAAAATAGCGCTCCATATATTCGTCACTAATCTCTGCGACTGCTTCCAGAAGCTTCTCACGGTACATCTCCAGGTTCGGTTTACAGTAATCTGGAATCTCACATTCCTCTCTCTGTCCAAGACCTGTATAACGGCGTCCTGCATTCTTGATGACATTGACATATCCGACCAGTTTCTCATTCTCACGGATTGGCTGGAAATGTGGTGCAATGACTTTACCAAACTTATCTGTCAGATCCTGAACGACCTGTCTGAAGCTGGCATCATCCACATCCATCTCTGTTACATATACCATTCTTGGAAGATTGTACTTGTCACAAAGTGCCCAGGCTTTTTCTGTTCCGACCTCTACACCTGCTTTACCGGATACGACAATAACTGCCGCATCTGCTGCACTGACTGCCTCTTCCACTTCTCCTACAAAATCAAAATATCCCGGAGTATCTAACACATTGATCTTTGCCTTTTCCCATTCGATTGGTGTCAGGGTAGTGCTAAGAGAAAATCCACGTTTCTGTTCTTCCTTATCAAAATCACTAATCGTATTCTTGTCCGCTACTTTTCCCATACGATTCGTTGCGCCTGATACATACGCCATGGCCTCAACAAGACTTGTCTTACCACTGCCCCCGTGCCCTAACAGGACAACATTTCTGATCTCGTCCGTTCTGTAAACTTTCATATTGGTTGCCTCCTTATATTATGTAGTAATTCTCAAGAATTCTTTATAATACTTCTTCCTGATATCCCATGTGTATATTGTACTAAACAAATCGAATTATTACAACTATTTTGTGCAAATATTATATGAAATATTGATTAATTTTCTAACTTTTGAGATGTACAAACATTTTTGCCTTAAAATTTAGTTTTTGCTTTGTTGCTTTAAAGTAACAAAGCATTGACAAATCATAAGTAAGCAAGTTACAATAATTGACAGACATATTTTTTGTCTTATGAAACACCAGGAGGTTTTACTATGAAAGAAAAGGTCGGCTTTATCGGTCTCGGACTCATCGGTGGTTCTCTTGCAAAAGCAATTCGAACCTACTTTCCGGATTACGAAATCGTAGCCTTTGATAAAAATAAAGAAGCTCTGGCACTCGCTACCCAGGAATCCGTCATTGATGTTGCGGCAACTACTATTGATGATAATTTTCGCAACTGTTCCTACATATTTTTATGCGCGCCGGTTGCTTTTAATGTAGCATATCTGAAGCAGTTGACAGAATATCTGAACGACGCTTGTATTCTGACCGATGTAGGCAGTGTAAAAACTAATATCCATGAGGAAGTTATTAAGCTTGGCATTGAGAAATATTTCATCGGAGGACACCCGATGGCTGGCTCTGAAAAAAGCGGTTATGCCAATTCCAAAGCAATGATTCTGGAAAATGCTTATTTTGTTCTGACTCCTTCAAAAGAAGTATCTCAGGAAAAAATAGATAAATATGAGCAGCTTGTCTCTACGATCCATGCACTTCCAATTATTCTGGACTACAAAGAACATGACTATATTACAGGCACTATCAGTCATCTGCCGCATATCATTGCTGCAACGCTGGTCAATGACGTAAAGGACAGCGATACAAAAAGCGAGTTGATGAAACGTCTGGCTGCCGGAGGATTTAAAGATATCACACGTATTGCCTCCTCCTCACCGACCATGTGGCAACACATTTGTCTAAAGAATAAAGACAACATTTCACAGATTCTTGCTTCTTATATTAAATATCTGGAAGAAGTAAAGAGCATGATTGATTCCGGAGATGGGCAGGCAATCTATGACTGGTTTGATTCCTCCAGAATATACCGGAATTCACTTCCGGGAGCATCGTCTGGTCCGATTAAAAAGGCATTTGAAGTATACTGTGATATTATTGATGAAGCTGGTGGAATCGCAGCCATTGCAACAATCCTCGCTTCGAATGGTCTCAGTATCAAGAATATAGGAATTGTGCACAACAGAGAATTTGAAGAAGGGGTTCTGCGTATAGAATTCTACGATGAGTCTTCCTCTAAGAAGGCCGCAGAGTTACTGCAGAAATTCAGGTATATTGTATATGAGCGATAGAATTATCTGCCCATGCAAAGGATTGCATGGCGAAATTATGATTCCGGGAGACAAGTCCATCTCCCACCGTTCCATTATGTTAGGTGCACTTGCACTTGGCACAACAGAAATCACTAACTTTTTAGAAGGTGCTGACTGCCTGTCTACTATCGGCTGTTTCCAGTCTATGGGGATTCAAATTGACCGTACTCCAGAGAAAATAATTGTTCACGGAAAAGGCATGCACGGTCTGGCCGCACCAAAAGATATTTTAAATGTAGGGAACAGTGGCACAACAACTCGCCTGATGTCTGGTATTTTGTCTGCCCAGGACTTTACAAGCGTGATGTCCGGTGATGCATCTTTGAACTCCCGTCCAATGGGTCGTGTTATTACACCTCTCACTCAGATGGGAGCACATATCACAAGTGTAAACGGTGATCTGTGTGCTCCGTTAAAAATAGAGCCAGGTACGCTGCATGGAATCGATTACACTTCACCGGTAGCTTCCGCACAGGTCAAATCTGCCATACTTCTTGCAGGACTTTATGCAGATGGCGAGACTTCTGTTACAGAACCGGCTTTGTCCAGAAATCACACAGAACTGATGCTGAAAAGCTTTGGCGCTGATATCACTTCCACAGTCAACCCTGACGGTACTGCCACAGCACATGTAAAACCATGTCAGGAACTATACGGTCAGTCTATCTGCGTACCGGGAGACATCTCCTCCGCTGCTTACTTTATTGCAGCCGGACTTTTAACTTTGGATTCTGAGCTGCTTGTAAAAAATGTAGGAATTAACAAAACCCGCGCAGGCTTTTTGGAAGTGTGCAGAAATATGGGCGCTGACATTACTCTGGTCAACGAATCACTTGAGGGAGGTGAACCTCGCGCGGATATTCTTGTCCGTACAAGTAAACTGCATGGCACAACGATAGAAGGTGCATTGATTCCGACGCTCATTGACGAAATTCCAATGATTGCCGTCATGGCAGCCTGCGCCGAAGGTACCACTATCATCAAAGATGCGGCCGAATTAAAAGTTAAAGAAACAAATCGAATCGACACGACAACAGAGGCTTTAAGATCCATGGGCGCTGACATAACCCCGACTGACGATGGAATGATCATTCAAGGTGGACGTACTCTTCACGGTGCAAAGATCAACAGTTATCTGGATCACCGGATTGCCATGGCCTTTGCAATTGCAGCACTTAGTGCCGATGGAGATACCATCATACACGACAGCCAGTGCGTTGATGTATCTTACCCTGAATTTTTCGAGATTCTGGACGGATGCCGATAAAAGCGGCATCGTAAAACGCAATTTGACACGTAGTGCTTTTGCATTTCACTACGTGTCAAATTAATTCAGCTGATCTACAGACCCATTAAATGCTGTTTTAATATCCTGGTCTTATCTCTGGCAATTGGCAGAATCTGATCTTCATATCCCCGCATGCGCAAACTGAAGCTGTTACTTCCCCATGGGAATACTTCCCGCACTTTATCGAGATTTATAATAATACTTTTGTGAATCCTGAAAAACTGTTCCGGATCCAGCTTCTTTTCATATTCTCCGATAGATTTGTTTTCGCAGTATTCCCCTTCTGCAAACTCATCTTTTACCACACTGCTTTCCGCAACTGGGTACTCCTCAAGATTGTAGCTTCCGTTCATCAGATCATAGATTTTT
>OLPW01003615.1_pt1 | contig 11879 bp, 8 predicted proteins | sample 1672161 | NCBI WGS metagenome assembly OLPW01 (sample SAMEA3136654, study PRJEB25190) | human gut metagenome
CAGGACACCTGCAAATAAAAAACGACAATTACTACATGGTGCTGAATTACACGGATGCCAACGGCAAGCGCAGGCAGCCGTGGATTCCCACAGGACTTCCTGCAAAGGGAAACAAGCGCCGCGCTGAGAAGCTGCTGCTGGACACCCGCAAGAGCTTTGTTCCGCCGATTGTGAGCAAGGAGAACGAGGACATCTCCTCTGATATGCTGTTTGCCGACTACATGGAGCTGTGGCTGGAGATTATCCGCAGCTCGGTGGAAAAGACCACCTTTTCCTCTTACACGCAGATGGTAAAGAGGAAGATCGCACCGTACTTTCGGAAAACCGGCGTCAAGCTGGGCGAGCTTCAAGCCAGGCATATTCAGAGCTTCTATCTGTACGAGCTGAAAACCGTGTCTGCCAGCACGGTCATCCACGAGCACGCCAATATTCACAAGGCTCTGAAATATGCCGTCAAGATGGACCTCATTCCGTACAACCCCGCCGACAAGGTGGAGCGTCCGAAGAAGCAGAAGTATATCGCGGATTACTACCGTTTGGAGGAGCTGGAGCAGCTCTTTGAGGCGACAAAGGATCACCCCTATTCTCTGCTGATCCAGATCACCGCGTTCTACGGGCTCCGGCGCAGCGAGGCTCTGGGCCTGAGATGGGACGCCATCGACTTTGAGCGCAATACCATCACCATCAGACACATCGTAACAAATGCCAAGATAGACGGCAAGTATGAGATCGTCCGCGAGGATCGCGCCAAGACGAAATCCAGTCTGCGCTCTCTTCCTCTGGTCGACAATATCCGGGAGAAGCTGCTGGCCTTGAAGGAGCAGCAGAAGGAAAACAAGAGGATCTGCGGCAACTGCTACAACCGGGAATACGACGGCTATGTGTTCGTGGATGTAATGGGGAACATTTTTAATCCCCGGAATCTCAGCAGCAATTTCAGCAAGCTGCTGGAATTGAAAGGTCTGCGGCATATCCGCTTCCACGATCTCCGGCACAGCTGCGCCTCGCTGCTGCTTGCCAACGACGTGCCCATGAAGCAGATCCAGGAATGGCTGGGCCACAGCGATATCAGCACCACGGCAAACATCTACAGCCACTTGGATTATAAGTCCAAGCTTACGTCCGCAAACGTAATGGACAACGTCCTGACCCTGCCGGAAACCGAGGCCGTCGGATGGCAGACATGACTTCTTGCCGAAAATCATGTGCAGCAATGGCAGATTAGCAAAAAGAAAAGCCCAGTCATATGGGCGCAAAGCCTTGATATGACTGGGTTTTTCGCTGGCGGAGGGCGTGGGATTCGAACCCACGGACGGTTTTTGGCCGTCAAACGATTTCGAGTAATTTCGAAACTGTTCCACTTAGGCGTCACATCGAAGCAGTACACGGTAGTTACTATGCCTTGAACCCATTGAAAAATCAGGACTTTTTGAGTATTTGATACAAGAAAAACAGGGGTGGCAGGCGCTTTCGCATTTTCCGAAAAATGCGAGCAAAAATGGACAAAGGATAGAAAATAGGATAGACCACATTTCTGAGAATCATTGGTTTTCTCTGCTGTCGGCAATCACCAGAAGGGAGAACTGAAATGGATCTGCTGACCTATTATTCGGATCTTGCAGTAGCATATCCGGAGTATATTACACAAAAGCAGTTTTGTGAAGTGTGCGGGATATGCCACAAGACTGCGTATAATTTAACCCGGCGCGGAGAAATCTCATATGAGATAGTAGATACCCCTACCGGGCGTATTCATCACATTAAGCTCACAGATGCACTTGCCTATCTTTACAAAAAGGATACGCTTTATGGAAATGATGAAAATGTAAATCGGCAAATATATGAGGTGCTGCAGGCACATTTTTCATACCTGCCCGATCTCCTTCGGACACAGCAAATCAGGGAACTGACAGGGTTCTCAATGACCGCTATTCAACGCTGGGTACTCGAAAAGCGTATTACTGCCATACTCGGAAGAAAAGGGTGGAATATTACAAGGGATTCGCTTGTAACCTTTCTTTCGTCGTCCTATTGCCTACGCGGAAATAGAAAACCCGAAAAATTTCAAGCTCTGTTGCAAAAGTGTACCGAGCAATTAAAAATTTGAAATCTCAGGGCAGGGATTCCCCTGCCCTTTTATATCCCATAGAATGTGAGGTGAACGCTATGGCCTTATCCCTGCCCTATTACTATGGACATTCTGGTGAACAATACGCTTTCTTTCGCATTCCAAAACTGCTAATCACCGATAGTCGGTTTGATGGCGTTTCCTCTGATGCAAAGCTGCTGTATGGACTACTGCTTGATCGCATGGAGTTGTCCTATCGGAACGGTTGGGTTGACGACCAAAATCGTGTCTTTATCATTTTTACGGTAGAAGAAGTTATGGAAACCTTGCGCTGTCGCTCTGAAAAGGCGGTGCGGCTATTCGCAGAATTGGACAGCAAGAAAGGTATTGGTTTGATTGAACGAAAGCGGCAAGGACTTGGAAAACCGGCTATCATTTATGTGAAAAACTTTGCCGGCGATATATCCTGAATAAATCGAAAGTCCAGACTTTCGATTTTCGAAAATCATAGATATGGCCGGAATCTGCGCTTCTGTGACTTTCGATTTTCGAAAGTCTTGATTTTCGGTTTTCGAATTTCTTGACTTTCGAAAATCGAAATCTAATAAGACTGAGATATAGCAAGACTGAGAATAGAAAGAATACTACCCGAAAAAAGAATAACCGTAAGAAGCAACAGCTTTGTTAGAACAGGGGCCGCAAGGCTCCTTTTTTGTTGGAGGAGGTGTCCCATTGAAAACAATCGCACTGGCAAATCAGAAGGGCGGCGTGGGTAAGACCACCACAGCCGCCAGCCTCGGCATTGGCCTTTCTCGGCAAGGTAAAAAAGTCCTGCTGATCGACGCCGATGCACAAGGCAATCTCACGCAGATGTTGGGCTGGCCGCAGCCCGACGAATTATCCCCAACGCTCTCCACCCTGATGGAGAAAATCATCGCGGAGCAGCCCATCACCCCCGGTGAGGGTATCCTGCACCACCAATCCGGCGTCCACCTTGTCCCCGCCAATATCGAGCTGTCGGCACTGGAGGTCACGCTGGTCAACACCATGAGCCGGGAAACGGTGCTGCGGCAATATCTGTCCACCGTGGCAGACCGCTACGATTACGCGCTCATTGACTGTATGCCGTCCCTCGGTATGCTGACCATCAACGCCCTGACTGCGGCGGACAGCGTGATTATCCCCGTGCAGGCGCAATATCTCCCCGCAAAGGGGCTGGAACAGCTTTTGCGAACCATCACCCGCGTGAAACGGCAGCTCAACCCGAAGCTCGAGGTGGACGGTATTGTGCTGACGATGGTGGACAGCCGTACCACACTGGCGCGGGAGATCAACGCGCTTGTCCGCAAGACCTACGGCGGTCATGTGTTCGCAAGCGAAATTCCCCGTTCCATCAAGGCGGCGGAGATCAGCGTGGAAAACAAAAGTATTTACGACCATGACCGCAGCGGCAAGGCGGCGCTGGCGTATGAAAATCTGACGAGGGAGGTGTTGAGCCTTGGCAAGCAAATTAAGCGGCATCGAACTGACCCGGTACGATGACCTGTTCAAAACGGACGCGGAGCGCGAAGCCGACCGGCAGGAGCGGATTCAGATCGTTCCTGCCTCAGAAGTTTTCCCGTATTCCCGCCAACCGTACACCATCGACCGCCCCACGCCTGATCTGGTACGGCTCATGGACAGCATTGAGCACATCGGCATTGCGGAGCCTCTGATCGTCCGCCCCCGTGATGCTGGCGGATATGAGATCATTTCCGGCCACCGGCGCGATTACTGCGCGAAAGCGGTGGGGCTGGATGCCCGTCCCGTCATCGTCCGCAATTACAGCGACGAGGAAGCGGACATTTTGGTAGTGGATTACAACATCAACCGCGAGGACTTACTGCCCAGCGAGAAAGCCAAAGCCTACAAGCTGAAGCTGGACGCCATGAAACGGCAGGGCCAGCGGACAGATTTAACTTCTGGCCAACTTGGCCAGAAGTTAAAGGGACATAGTTCAATAGACCTTTTAGCGGATCAGGTAGACGAAAGCCGCAAGCAAGTACAGCGATATGTGCGTCTAAATAAGCTGATCCCTCCGTTGCTGGACGCAGTGGACGCAGGAACGCTCAAGTTCGTTCCCGCGGCGGATTTCCTCTCCCACCTGTCCGAAAAAGAACAGACCTACCTCTTGCTGGTCATGGAGCGCGACGAAGTGTCCCCGTCGCTGGGACAGGCCCAGCGGCTCAAGCAGCTCAGCGCCGAGGGCAAATTGGAAAACAACATCATCGACCTCATCATGCGGGAGGAAAAGCCGCTGGAACGCAAGGTCACGATCCGCAACGACCGTCTACAAAAATACTTTCCCTCCAGCTACACCCCAAAGCAGATGGAGGATGTCATCATCAAGCTGCTGGAGGGCTGGCACCGCAAGCGCCAGCAGGAACAGGCACGATGAGGAGGTGCAGCTATGCGACGAAATGAATTACCTGATACCTGTTTTTCCGTTCTGCCTTCTACCGGGCAGCTTATTATCATCAAAAAAAGCGAGAGTGGCTACTATCCCTCCGAATGGGATACCGGTAACCGCGAGGAAAACCGTGACATCGCCAGCAGTCATAATGCGCGGCGCGGCATCACGGACATTCAGGAGGCCGCCATGCTGGCAGGTTCCATGTTCGGCTGGAACACACCGGGCGCAAACCCGCAATGGTATTTGGACAACGCAAGATATGTGAATTCCAACATCGTCCAAGGCCATATCAAAGACCCAATCATGAGCGTGTACTATCCCGTCAGCAGTTTCTTACTGTGCTATGAGATCATGGGCAAGCAGCACTTTTATCTGCCCATGGACAAACTGCCGCAAGAGCTGATGGGCCAAAGGTCGCAGTTCATCATGCTGCCGGATATGGTATGTGGAGTACCGGTCATGCCGGTGACAGCGACTTTTGCACAAAACGAGAGCTGCACCGTCCAGTTGGAGCGCGGCTGCTATGTAGTGGGCGAAGCAGTCAATCAGGAATACCACATCACCGCTCGCGTTCGCGTCAGCAGTGCCGAGTTTGTCATGGGCGAATGCAGCAAAGCTCCCGATCCGTTTGTGACATGGGTGAGAAACTGCAAAAATGATGGAGATGGCCCACCCAATTACTTTTGGGGACATTACAGAAGCTATTGCGCCGCCGCTGTTGAAGATTTCTGTGAACGGGCAAATGATGAATACAAAAAGCAACAAAATCGCATGGTGCAGCAGGAACAAAAGCGCACCACGCCGAAAAAAGAAAGAGGTGCAGCACGATGAGTGACCGTGAGCCGGTAGACATCATGGGCGTTATCGCCTTTCCGAACCCCAACAAGGATGAGCGCGTGATCCGCTTCATCGACAGCGAATACCACACGCTCTTTACCATCAAGGACGGGGAAGGCATCGTTATCACCCGTTTTGACGGTGAGAGGATGGTTTTCCCCTGCAAGTACATTGACGATTACCACGTTTGCGTCGGCAACTCCGCCTATCATATTTGTGAGTTTGCAGAAATGCAGGAGCGCAATGGCAATATCTATGTTCCTGCTGCGCCGAAAATCAGCACCGAGATCTGCACCTATGAAATCTATCAGATCCCTGCAATCGCTGATGTAGACTACTGTTTCCGGCCTTATGCAGAGGCAAAGGGAAAACTCCAGAACGCTGATTATCAGCGTTCTTACGCCGGTATGTTCGCAAAGGAAAACTCGCTGGAGCATCTTTGGACAAAGCACAACAGCGACCGCCGCCCCTTTGCCCGTCGGATGCGTTCCATGTCTGTAAGCGACATCGTGGTACTGACGCAAGGCGGAAAGAAAACCGCCTATTACACGGATAGCATCGGTTTCAAGGAGGTCCCGGAGTTTTTGGCACAACAGAGAGTGCAAAAGAAACACAAAGAACGAGGTGAAGCCAGATGAGCTATGACGCACAGAAAGTGACCTATCAGGAGGTCGCGATTTTTGACCGACCGGCATTGTTTACGGAATGCCGCATTGACCGAACCACCGTGCCGGAGGGTGTATATCGCTACGAGCTGCGCCACGGGGATGAGGATTGGGGGGAACCGAGGGAGTTGGCCCGAGGTCTCATGGTCAACTTCTATGGCACCGTTCTCACCCGCGAGCCGTTCCAGCTTCCCATTGATGGGTGGATTCCAATGGAGAATGACAGCCTTTCCTTTCAGGATGGCGGATGCCGTACCCTTGCGGAATTTCAGGAGAAGTATCCCGCCAGCGAGAAAGATGTCATTGACTTTTACAGCGTCAATGAGCCTGCGCTGCACGCTCTCTATTTCTCCCGCAGTGAGGAACAGGACAAGTCTGCGGGCTGTGTGGGACACCTGCGTGGTGATTTTGGCAGCGGCAAGCAGTTTTACACAACATGGTGGCCCCACCAGCAAGATGCACTGAATACGCCGGAGTTTAAGGCCGATATTGACCGTACCATAAACTGGTTGCGGGAGCAGCCGGACTCCCCGCTGCGGGACTTCGACAGCATGAAACGCTACTGCAACCGGTATGAGCAGATCTGCGCCATCAAGGGTGCGTTGCTTCCCTCTTGCGGATTCATGGTGAAAACAAAGCGGTATGTGTATATGCTCCGCTGTACGCCAGTTAAAGGTGATTACCAGTTTTATATTTATTGCTATCAGCGGAAGCCATTTGAAAAGGCCCAAAAAGAACAGCAAAAGAATGACCGGCTTGCAGTAAAAAAGCGGGCGGAGCCGGAGAGATAGGAGGTGCGAGCCTTGCCAACCAAATTTCAGCTTATCACAGAGCTGTATGACCAGACTGTGCAGAGCGTTACCGGCAGCTATCAAAGCTGGACGGGCTTTCTCCGCGCAGCCTGCTACAATTACAAATGCCCCTTCGATGATCAAATTCTGATCTACGCCCAGCGCCCGGACGCCACGGCGGTCCTTGAGATGGAGCGCTGGAACCGTCAGTTTGGCCGCTGGGTCAACCGTGGAGCCAAGAGCATCGCTGTATTTGGTGATGACGGGCAAAACTGCCTGAAGCTCTATTTTGATGTTTCGGACACCCATGCGTCCCGTTTTGCCCGTCCGCTGCCCATCTGGACGATGCACCCGGCCTTTGAGCCGGAGGTCATCGAAACGCTGGAGGCCACCTTCGGCAACCTGGCCGAAAAAGAAAATCTTGCGGACGCCGTGCGCTCTGCCTGCCACAATGCCGTGGCAGATAACATCACAGACTACCTGCAAGATCTCCGCGACTGCCGCGAGGACAGCCTGCTGGAGGAACTGGATGACCTCAATTTAGAGGTGTTCTACCGGGACGCGCTGGAGGTCAGCGTGGCCTATATGCTGATGACCCGGCTGGGCCTGCGGGCAGACGATTATTTCACCGCTGACGAATTTGCCCATGTTTACGAATTCAACACACCGCCCACCATCAACGCCCTGGGCATCGCCACCAGCGACATCGCGGAGATGGGGCTGCGGGAGATCAGCCGAACGGTCATGCAGGCTCAGCGGGATCAATTTTTTGCAAACCGTGAAAAAAGACGATATGATGACCACACAGAACGACACGAAGCAGGCCGAGAAAGGAGCAAACAGTATGGAGGTCACTTACAGGATGCAGAACGGCTATCAGGTGCCGAACCTGCTGATGCCGCAGACGCCGGAGGCGCATCTGGGCAAGTACGCGGAGCTGCGGAGAGAGTACCTGAAAAAGCACCGCAGAGTGCTTTACACCAACCTGAAAACCAGCGGCAAGCTGACGGAGCATCTGGCAGAGATCGAGCAGACCGCGCGGAAGATGGTGGAGCAGACCGTGGCGCAGATGGCGAGAGCCGAGGGCGTGACGGAGGAGCTGAAGGCGACCGATCCCATGCGCTGGACGGGGCTGATGAACAATCTCCGGCACAGCGCGGAGGAGCTGGTGCTCAGCGATCTGATCTACGCCTGACAACCGAAGAACCCACAGAGGCAGGAAGTGATGAACTTCCTGCCTTTGTCGATCACAGCGGAGATTATGTGCTGCTGGACCGTTTGCGCGCCGACTGTGACTACTTCCTCGACGCTGGTGGCCGGAGTGAAAAGCATTTGTGGGCAGGCAATGTCCACGCGCAGATCAAAAAAATGCGGGAGCTGTATGACGCCCTTCTGGAAAAACCGGAATGGCTGACCGCAGAAGCCATTGACCGCTACGCCGCGCAGATGGCCGCGCCCTATCAGGTTGCAGCCTATCACCATTTTGAAAACGGCTTTGACGATAAGCTGGACTATCAAACGCTGGAAGAAGCGGAGGCCGCAGCGCAGGGCTATGTTGCCGGTACGATGGAGAGCGACGGTTTTGCCTATGACGGCGCTGCTGTCTATGACACCGAAACACGCCAGTGCCTCCGCGTCTACGGTGATTACCCAGACGAAAAGGCACAGGAACAGGCAGCAGCCTTTGCGCTGGAGGAGCATGACACCGCACAGCAAAATGCCGCAGAACTGCCCGCCTTTTTGGATATGCACCTCATTGAAGCGAATCTGCTGGATGACGGCGGGCGCAAGCACAAGCGGCAGGAGATCTTTGAATACTTTCAGGCGCACAAGAATCTTGCAGAACGGACGGAATTTCTCAAAAACAGCTACAACGATATATGGGTGGAAGTCCTGACCGACGGCGTTCGGACAGGCTACCATGCCGAGAAAGACGGACTTTTGATGTGGGAGGGCAGCTACCTCTCCCGCACCTCAGAGTCCGTTTTTTCATGGCCGGTCATCACCGAGATGACCGAGGGCCTGATCGAGCGCGGCGAGTACAAGATCAAGCTGGGCCTGCAAAATGCCCCAATCGTCGCGGAGCAGCTTGCCCTATTCGACATGGGCGGCGACGCCCCGGTGTACGAAGCTCCGGCAGACGCACCCTCCGGCATTCTTGCCCCGGCCCGCACGGTGCCGCAGGAGGTCATTGATCTGGCGCTCTGCACAGGCGGCAATGAACCCAACAGTGCGGAGCGCATCGCCGTATTTTATATGCGGGAGCGGCCAGAGCAGGAAAATATCTCATTTCTGCGCCGGGAGTTCGGTAGAGAGAACGGGCGCGGCATTGAATACGAAGGCCGCAAATACGCCGTGTGGTTCATGGAAGATGGCATCCACCTCGCCCAAGGGGACAGCGTCCGCACCGGGTACAGCAAGACCGTGGTCACATGGGAACAGGCGTCGGCACGGATTCTGGAGTTGCTGGAGGCGGGGACTTATCTCTCCGCATCCGAACTGGCGCAGGCCCCGGACAAGGTACTGCACGAAGCGATGGACGCGCTCTTAATGACCGCCCGTGACCTGACCAAGGAAGGCCGGGACATGGGGCTGCTCCCGCAGACTTTGGCCATCCACGACCAGCACAAGGGCTACCCGGAACTGGACGAGGACATGGTCGCGTTCGCAAAGACGGATGGTGGCCTACAAATGCTGGCGCAGGAATACCACGCTTTTCTCTACGCTTATTATGATGATCCATCCATTCTGCGTTACCGTCTTTCAGCGTATAACACCCACCGCATCGGCATCATCCTCAACGACCTGCCATACGAGGAACGACACTTTGATGCTCAGCCCAGCTTACTGCGGCAATGCAAAATGTTCATCACGCAGGACGAGATCGACGGTTTTTTCCTCTGTGACCATCTGGATAGCCGACTGGCCGTATATTCTCACTTCTGCTATCCCCACACGCCGGAGGAGCATCAGAAATTTATCAAGGGCAGCTTTGGTGAGTACAGCGGCGGTGGCCGTGCCGGATACCAGCACACGAAAACATCAAAAGGGCTGGACTACGAACGGGACTACCATTCCAAGAAATACGATACCGTCCATCTGACGATCCCCAATGTGGTCAAGGAGTATGAGCGCCTGATCGCGCAGAAACGATTCCCCGGCGAGGACGCTATCGCCAAAATCCCGGAGTATGAGCGTGGGCAGTTGGCTCGAACCGTCTATAACGGTTTTTACAATGCGCCGGACGATGTTCCGCGTCCCTATCCCAAGGGTGCGGATTATTACGATGCGCTTCCCATGATCGAGGAGCAGCTGCAAGATAAGGGCAAGACTGCGGATATGCTGGCGGCGCTGACTTCCCGGCTGGACGGTTTGCCGGAGGATGATCGCTATTATGGCTCCGTTCGGCGCGCAAAGGAGCAGCTTTCCGAATATGTGGACGGCACTTTCAGCCTGTTCAACCACCGGCATGATGCTCCTCAGCAGGAACGCAGCTTTGCGGAGCAGGTCGCAGAGGATGCAGCACGGCTTGCCGCAGAGCAGCCGCCCGCCTATGAGCGGTTCAGCGTGATCGAAACTGAGGACGGCTACGCCGTCTGGGACGATATTCGGGACGAAATTTATGTTGACAGCGAGGGCGTCCGTGAGACCTTCCCCAGCGAGTGGCAGGCTGAGGATTATCTGGAGCAGGTCAGAAAGGCAGTCAACGAAAAGGAAGCGGCGGAATGGCTCTATGTGGAGCGCGCCAAAGACACCGCCGCAGAGCAGCCGGACGAGCCTGCCACGCAGCCAGCAATCACCGACGCAGAATTTGCGGCACAAAATCTTGTTCCCGGTGAAACGGTATTTGAGATCGACGGCAGGACCTTCCTTGTGGACCGCGTCGATACGGCGCATGGTGTTGTCAACTTTCAAGACATCACCTTTGTCCAAAAGGTCGGCTTTCCCATCTTCCGCACGGAACCAATCTCCTTTGTTCGGAAAATTGTGGAGCAGGCGGACCCAGCTGCGCTGGCCCCGCCGCAGCCGCAGGCGGACGAGCCGCCTGCGGCGCTCACCCCGCCGAAAAAGAAAAAGCCAAACGCGCTTGCCTATCCGCTGGACGCGGATGGCCGGAACTACCGCATCACCGATGACCACATCGGAGAGGGCGCGCCGCTGGAGCGTTTTCAGCGCAATCTGGATGCGATCCGTACCCTGAAAACCGTGGAGACGGAGAACCGCAGCGCCACCGCAGAAGAACAGGCGGTACTGGCACAGTATGTGGGCTGGGGCGGTCTGGCTGACTTCTTTGACGAGAAAAATCCTCGTTACGCTGAACTGAAAGAACTGCTTATCGATGCCGAATACGCCGCCGCCCGCGAATCTACGTTGACGGCGTTCTACACGCCGCCTGTGGTCATCCGCGGCATCTATGCCGCCCTGGGGCAGATGGGCTTCACGCAGGGCAACATTCTGGAGCCGTCCTGCGGTATCGGCAATTTTCTCGGTATGCTGCCGGAAAGCATGAGCGGCAGCAAGCTCTACGGCGTGGAGCTGGATGATCTCTCCGGGCGCATCGCCCGCCAGCTTTATCAGCGCAGCAGTATCGCGGTGCAGGGCTATGAGAAAACCGCCTTCCCGGATAACTTTTTTGATGTTGCCATTGGCAATGTCCCCTTCGGTCAGTTTCATGTAGCAGATAAACGCTATGACCGGTTGAATTTTCCTATCCATGAGTATTTCGTGGCCAAAATGTTGGATCAGGTCAGACCGGGCGGCGTTATCGCCGTTGTGACCTCCAGCTTCACCATGGACAAGCGCACCGCCAGCGCGCGAAAATACATCGCGCAGCGAGCGGAGCTGCTGGGGGCCATCCGGCTACCCAACAATGCGTTCAAGGCCGCGGCGGGTACCGAGGTGGTTTCAGACATTCTGTTTTTGCAGAAGCGGGAACGAATGGTGGATATAGAACCCGAATGGGTACACCTTGCCACCAACGAGGACGGCATCCAGATGAACAGCTACTTCATCGACCACCCCGACATGGTGCTGGGCGAGATGAAGATGGTGTCCGGGCCGTTCGG
>OLPW01003618.1_pt1 | contig 11869 bp, 10 predicted proteins | sample 1672161 | NCBI WGS metagenome assembly OLPW01 (sample SAMEA3136654, study PRJEB25190) | human gut metagenome
AGCTGTTCGGCGGAGACAGCAAGGGGCTGTATATGCTCAACAGCGAGCTGAAGGCACGGGTCTACACCGCGCCCTCGCTGGTGCTGTAAGCCCTGCGCGGCTGCGGGTCTTCGTATCAGACAAAAGGCAGACTGCATACAGGTGGCCTGCCTTTTCTTCCACCAATCAGTTAGAGGCGGCTAACTGCATATAAAACAGAAAGGGATTTGGAGCTTGAACAAGGAAAAGGAGATCGAAACCGTTACCCTCATGGTGCATCGGTATTGCCGGGGCGTGCAGGGGACAAGGGGCGGGGCACTCTGCCCGGCGTGTGCCGCCCTGTTGGAATACGCCAGGCATCGGCGGGACAGATGCCCGCACGGGGACAACAAGCCCTTTTGCTCAAATTGCCCCATCCACTGCTACAAGCCGGAAATGCGCCAACAGATGCGCGCCGTGATGCGCTATGCAGGGCCGAGGATGCTGCTGACCCACCCCATACTGGTGCTGCGCCATATGACGGAAACCATGCGAAGGAAAAGGAGAAAGGCCCATGCCGGATAAACAGCTTTTGCGCCTGTTGGGCGAGGACAAACGATATATCTACCGCGCCGTAGTGTGGATGCTCACAGGTTCTCTCGGCAGCATCGGCTTTACGGCCTGTCTGTGCTATGGGCTTCAGCTGCTCCTTACCGATGCAATGGCGTCCTTCTATCTGCTTCCTTTCGCTTTGGGAGCGGTATGCGCGGCGGTGCGCTTTCTTGCCACGATTCGCGCCGCGGCGATGCGGGACAGGCTGGGGCGCAGCGTGAAGAAAAGCCTGCGGGCACAGCTGTACGCAAAGCTCCTGCGCCTCGGCGTGCGGGAGACGAAAACCGTGAAGATGGCGGGGCTGACCCAACTGGCAACGGAGGGCATCGAGCAGTTGGATCTGTACTATTCCGCCTACCTGCCGCAGTTTTTCTACGCCATGCTCTCGCCGCTGCTGCTATTCGGCATCTGCGTATTCATCAACTGGCGCGTGGCGGCGGTGCTGCTGGCCTGCGTGCCGCTGATTCCCGTGTCCATCGTGGCGGTGTCCCGCTTTGCAAAGCGCATATTCGCCAAATACTGGGGCCAATACACCGCCATGGGCGACGTGTTTTTAGACAGCGTGCAGGGGCTGAAGGAGCTGAAGCTCTTTCGCGCGGACGCAAGGCGGCAGGCGTATATGAACGAGAACGCCGAGGAATTTCGGAAAATCACCATGAAAGTGCTGGTCATGCAGCTTGCCAGCGTGACCATCATGGATCTTGTGGCCTTTGGCGGCGCGGGCATCGGTGCGGCGCTGGCGGTATCGGGAACGCAGAACGGCGGAGGCATTGCCGCCGCGCTGTTTCTGGTGCTGGTGGCAGCGGAGTTCTTTCTGCCGCTCCGGGCCTTCGGAAGCGCCTTCCATGTGGCCATGAACGGGGTCAGCGCGGGTAAGCTGATGCTGACGCTGCTGGATGAGCCGGAGCCCGCATGGGGCGGGAAGCAGCCCTGCGGCGGGAGACTGGAGCTGGAGGACGTGCATTTTTCCTATGCGCCGGGGCGGGAGACGCTGCACGGCGTGTCCGCCGTGTTCCCTGAGCGGGGCATGACCGCCATCGTGGGGGAAAGCGGCTGTGGCAAGACCACGGTTGCAAAGCTTCTGACCGGGGCGCTGCGCTCCGACTCCGGCCGGGTGCTTTTAGACGGTAAGCCGGTCGAAAGCCTTGACAGGCAAGCGTATTACGCTTCCCTCGCCCATGTGAGCTGCGAAACCTTCCTCTTTCACGACACCATACACTCAAACTTCCTGCTGGCAAATCCGCACGCGACGGAGGAAGAGATGTGGCGGGCGCTTGCCCTTGTACGGCTGGACGGCCTTGTGCGGGAGCGTGGCGGCCTTGATTTTGTGCTGAACGAGGACGCGACGGACATCTCCGGCGGGCAGAAGCAGCGGCTGGCACTGGCCGTCAACCTCACCGCCCCCAAGCGAATTTACATTTTTGACGAGGCCACCGGCAACATCGACGCCGAGAGCGAGGTCATCATCATGGAGGTCATCCGCTCGCTCTGCGCCTTTGCGGGCGTGACGGTCATCACCCACCGCCTTGCAAACGTAGCGGCGGCAGACAGTATTTTGTATATGGAGGACGGCCGTATCTGCGAGCGGGGCGACCACACCTCACTGATGGCCCGGGGCGGACGCTACGCTGCGCTGTTTTGCGCACAGCGGGAGCTTGAGCAGGGCTATCTGGAGCTGATAAAGGAGGCGCAGGCATGAAAAAAGAGCTTTCCCTCAGAAGCGGCGTACAAATTGCGGCGGAGCTGATGAAGCTCTTGGGCGGCAGGCTTTCCGCCGTCATGCTGCTGGCGGTGTTGAATGGAAGCCTCGGCTTTTTGTGCGCTATGGGCGTGCCCTTTTTCGGCGCGGTGGGTATCGCGAAGGCCTTGGGCGAGAGCATCTCCCTGTCCTACGGCGCCATTGCGGCCCTCTGTGTGGGCTGCGGCGTCCTGCGCGGAGGACTGCGGTATCTGGAGCAGTACGGCAACCACTATATCGCCTTCCGGCTGCTGGCGGTGCTTCGAGACAAAATCTTTACCAAGCTCCGGGTGCTTTGCCCCGCCAAGCTGGAAAGCCGGCAGAAGGGCAGCCTTCTCACCATGATCACGGCGGACATCGAAACGCTGGAGGTGTTCTACGCCCATACCGTTTCCCCCGTCTGCATCGCCGTGCTTGTATCCTTGGCGGTGATGGTGGTCACCGGGCTTGCTGCAAGCTGGTATCTGTCCATGATCGCGGCGGCGGCCTATCTGTGCATCGGCATTCTGCTGCCCCGGTTTTTCTCCCGCCGCATGGCCGAGACCGGTATGCGGTACAGGCGGGAGCTTGGGGACTTCGGCGCGTATTTTCTCGACAGCATTAAGGGCATACGAGAGCTGGTTCTCTATAACTCCGGAGAGGCCCGGGCCGCCGAAGTCGACCGCCGCTCCAACGCCATGCTGGGCAGAACGAAGGCCCTCAAGCGGGAAACGGCCCTTTCCACCGCCGCTACGGAGGCCGCCGTGTCGCTGGCGGTGCTGGTAGTGCTGGCTGTAGGAATCTTTCTCGTTCACAGCGGCAGCCTCAGCGTGGGGCGCATGGTGTTGGGCGTGACCGCCGTGTTCGGCAGCTTCGGTCCGGTCATTGCCGTGTCTGCCCTGCCCGCAAACCTCAACCAGACCTTTGCAAGCGGGGAGCGCATTCTCCGTCTGCTGGAGGAGCAGCCGGAGGTGGAGGCCGTAGAGCACGGCACGGCACTTTCCTACGAGGGCTTGGAGGTAAACGACCTATCCTTCGCCTATGGCGGGGAGGCGGTGCTCAAGGGCGTTTCCATGGCCGCCCGCAAAAACGAGATCGTCGGCATCGTGGGGGAAAGCGGTTGTGGAAAGTCCACGCTGCTGAAGCTGCTGCTGCGGTTCTGGGAGCGCTCCGGCGGCCAGATACGCTATAACGGCACGGATATTGACGAAATCAACACCGAGAGCCTGTACCAAAACGTCACTATGGTAAGCCAGAGCACCTATCTGTTTGACGCTACCATTGCCGAGAACCTGCGCATCGCAAAGCCCGACGCCACGGACGGGGAGCTGATGGCGGCGCTGCGGATGGCCTCCGCCGAGGAGCTGGTGCAGGCGCTGCCCGAGGGGCTGAATACCCCCGCCGGACTGCTGGGCGGGCGGCTCTCCATGGGCGAGCGGCAGCGCATCGGTCTGGCGCGGGCGTTTCTCTCCGGCTGCCCGCTTATCCTGCTGGACGAGCCTACCAGCAATGTAGACAGCATCAACGAGGGCGTCATCCTGCGGGCGCTTTTGAAGCACAAACAGGACAGGACGATTATCCTTGTATCCCACCGCGCGTCTACCATGGCGGTGGCGGACAGGGTATATAAAATGGAAAACGGACATATGGAGGAGCAAGCAATATGAATCGCGGATACTTTCAGAAATTTCAGATCAAGGACGTGGTATTCCTCGCTATCATGTCGGCGGTGGCACTGGCTACCTGCGCGGTGATGCCGCTGGTGATCAGCCTGCAGCCGCTGATCTTCGGCATTTCCCAGCTGGTCACGGCGCTTCAGATCGGCGTGTTCTTCGCCATCGGCCTATATAAGGTGCGAAAGCCCGGCTCAGTGTTGCTCATGGCGCTGATGATGGGGCTGATCCAGCTGATGATGTCGCCGCCCATGTTCCTTTCCAGCGTTTTGAACGGCATTTTGATCGAGCTTATCGTACTGCTGCTGTTCAGGGGCTATGAGCGCGACACCGCCGTATTTGTGGCCGCCATGCTGCACACGCCCCTGTCGCTGCCCTTCAACTACCTCTATAACCGGCTCGTCAAGGGCGCGGACAGCCCGCTTGCGGCGGTGGCGGACAGAGCGCCGCTTGCCGCCGTGGGGATGACGCTGGCCGTTGTCGCCGTGTCCGCGCTGGGAGCGCTGATCGGTATCAAGATCGCAAGGGAGCTGAAAAAATCGGGAGTGCTGAAGAAATGAGCGAAAAACTGTATGTGAAGCATCCTCTTTTCCCCATGGCGGGCATTGCCGCGTCCGTATTCACCTTTGCCTTTGGCCTTGCCATGGCGAAAAGCCCCGGCGTGTTTTTCTTTCTGGGCGGAATATGGCTGCTGCTGGCGCTGTTCGGGTATCTCCGCCCCTGCCTTGCGGTGCTGCCTGCCGCGGCGCTTCTGTGTGGCATCTTCTGCGCCCTGACCTACGCCATCTCCCGGGACGTTGCCCAGACCTCTGCCGCCGCCGCGCGGATGCTGGCGCTGTGCGTTGCGGCCATACCGGGTCTGGGACTTGCGCCCGTCTGCCTTGTCCGGGGCTTTTCCTGTATGCGCCTGCCCCGGGTGCTGACGCTTGCCATGCTCATCACCTTCACTTTTTTTCCGCTGCTGCGGGCGGAGGTGCGGCAGACCCGGGAGGCCATGCGCACGCGGGGCGCGGGAGGGCTGCTGAACCCCGCCATCCTCTATCGGGCCTTTCTGATTCCGCTGATGGTGCGGCTGGTCAACCTGTCGGACACGCTGGCGCTGAGCGTGGAGACCCGGGGCTTTACCACCTATCCCGCGCCGTACACCGTGTACCGGCCTGTGTATTTGCAGGCCAAGGACGGGGCGTTCGCGGCGCTGAGCGCGCTGTGCGCCATGGGGGCGGTGCTGCTGTGAGGGCCATCGAGTTCAAAAATGTGTCCTTTCGCTATGAGGATATGCCGGAGCTGGTGCTGAAAAACGCCTCCTTTTCGCTGGAATACGGACAACTTGTCCTGCTGTACGGCGACTCGGGTCAGGGGAAAAGCACGGTTCTGTCCATTCTGTCGGGCGTCATCCCCAACGTGACCAATGGGACGCTTTCCGGCGAGGTACGCGTCGGCGGCGAGGACGTATCCGGGCAGAGAATAAGCGACATTTGCCGCAGGGCGGGCGTGGTGCTACAAAACGCCGACGCGCAGATCATCCATCAGCGGGTGGAGGACGAGCTGGCCTTTGGCTGCGAGAACTTCGCCTTTTCGCCGGAGAAGATCACCGACTGCATCGAAAAAGCCTGCCGCCGGATGGCGCTGTGTCCCCAATGGGGCACCCGCACCCTCTCCGGCGGGCAAAAGCAGCGGCTCATCACAGCCTCCGCCCTGGCAACCGAGCAAAGGATTCTCCTTTTAGACGAGCCGCTGGCAAACCTTGACCGCAAGGGCGCGGCGTTTCTCATGTCGTCGCTGCGGACGCTGGCCGAGTCCGGCTACGCGGTGCTGATCGTGGAGCACCGGCTGGAGCAGGTTCTGCCGTTTGCCCATGAGGTATGGCGGCTCCGAAACGGAACGCTTGAGCGGCAGACCGACCGGGAGGTGCTCTGCGCCGCCCAGCCGGAGACGGCAGAGCCTATCCCCGCAGAGGCAAGGCGGGAGGAGCCGGTCATGACGCTTCACGGCGTGGGCTGGCGCGCGGGCGGACGCAGCATTTTAGAGGGCGTCGATCTGAACCTATTCCGTGGCGAGCGGCTTTTACTCCTTGGCGATAACGGCTGCGGTAAGACCTCCCTGCTGCGGCTGATGGCCCGCTTGGCGCGTCCCACGGCGGGAGAGATCCGGCAGTTCATCGACCCCGCCTTGGGACAGCGGCGCGGCAGCCGGGCGTGGTTTCGGCGGGTGGGCGTGGTGTATCAGAACCCAAACTGCCAGCTCTTTATGCCGACGGTTGCCCAAGAGGTGGCCTTCGCCGCCAAAAGCGAGGCCTTTGCGCGGGAGGTTATGGAGCTGTTCGGCATTATGCATCTATCGGAGAGGCATCCCCACTCCCTTTCCGAGGGACAGAAGCGCCGGGTGTCCATTGCCGCCGTGACTGCGTCTCAGCCGGAGCTGCTGCTGTTGGACGAGCCCACCGTGGGGCAGGACAGAGAGGGGCTTCGGACGCTGCTCCAAGCGCTGAACCATCTGCATACGCGCACGGGCAGCACCATCGTAACCGTCACACACGACCGCCGGTGTGCAAGCTCCCTGTGTGACCGAGCCGCATGGCTCAAAGAGGGACGCATCGAAAAAACCGGCGGCCCGGAGCTTATTGAGGCCGCATGGGGAGATTCAGCGGCGATGTGAGGCCGCGCATGGCATAGACTGCCGGCTTTTCTCCTGCCTCGCCTGCCGGAAAGAGATCTTGTGAAATACGGAATAATCATCGGATCCGTTCAATTGACACGCCACACAGCGCCATGTTAGACTAGACCCCCGGGAGTGAGAAAAACCGCGAAAGCTCCCGACCTATCTCGGCAACTATAAAATAGAAAAGAGGCGATCGTGTGAAAGTGAAGAAACTTGTTAGCGCAATCTTGGCGTGTATGATGGTCATGACCATCAGCGCGCCCCAGGCATTTGCGGCGGAGAAGCCACAAAACATAAACCAGGCCGGTCAGACAGAGGCGTTTTTTGACGACTTCTCCGGCGACGCGCTGGATACCGGCAAATGGCTGGTAGCGGAAAAAATGTGGGGCGGTTGGAATGGCGGTGTTGTTCCTGAAAACGTCTCCGTATCCAACGGTACGCTGAAGCTGGAGGGACACGGCAATCTGTACACCGGCGATGTGCAGGGCTGCAACAAAAATCTCCCCGGCGGCATTCGTACCGGAGCGGCCATCGCCACCCGTGACTACTATGCCTCCGGGTGCTATGAGGTGGTGGCGAAGGTGGCACCGGTGCTTGGCGCGTGCTCCGCAATCTGGACATTTGAGTACGAGGAATACGACAAGGATTCCGAGGAGTACAAGAATTACCCCGACCAGACCGGCAAGCTCGCCATCGTGAATCACGAGATCGACATTGAGCTTCCCACGGCAAATGCCGATTTCGACACACCAACCTTCCGTGCTGCGCGATTCAATACCTACGAAATGGAAAACCGCAGCAAGTCTCACTTTCAGACGCTTCCTGAGGCGGTAGACGATGGACAGTGGCATACCTACCGCTTCGACTGGCATACCGGAGATGCGAACGAGCAGCCCCGCGTGGATTTCTATGTGGATGGGCAGCTGCTGTATACCAGCTACGAGCATATTCCCACCCATGCCAGCCGTCTGTGGCTGGGTATTTGGTTCCCGGCGTCCAAGGACAGCGACGGGGACGGCTTTGGCGATACCGGCTGGACCGGAACCGCCGATTTTGATACCGCTGTTTTTGAAATTGACTCTGTCAGGATCACCCCTTACTGCGAGGCGGGCGACACGGTGGGAAATGAAACGTATCCCAAGGACGGCTGGGCCGCAGATTCCTTCCCCGAGGATATTGAGGCCGAACGGTATGAGCATATCCGCAACGGAGATTTCTCCGCGGGAGCAGAGAATTGGACTGCCTCCGGCGGTGCGGAGGTGTCCGATGGGCGGGGTATCCTGAGGACCGGCTCTGCCACACACACGCTTTCCCAGTCAATTGCGGTTCAGCCCAACATGACCTACACGCTGAAGGCAGACATTGTTTCCGATGGCACAAGGGTCACGCTTGGCGTCCGCAAGGCCAACGGTTCTGCCAACACACACGAGATTTATACGGATTCCGGAGAGAAGCTCCTTACCTTCACCACCGGGAAATCGTGCAGGGAAATGGAGGTCTATGTTCAGGTGGAGCGGTATCAGGATGGAGCTCCCGCGTACGTGGATAACATTTCGGTGATCAGTGGGAAAAATGCGCCGACATCCCCTGGTATCCCTGCGCCGGAGCCTGAGCCTGCGGAACCGCCGGCAGAGAAGCCGGACATCATTGTCAACGGCGCTTTTTCTGATGGGAGCAGCGGCTGGAGCCTTTCCGGCGGCGCTGAGATCGCAGAGGGCGTTGCAAGGCTGGCCTCCGGCTCCAATACGGACCGCATGACCCAGACGGTGCAGCTGGAAAAGGGAAAAACCTATACGCTGTCTGCCGATATCGTATCCTGCGGAGCAAGGCTGCAATTTGGCGTCAGCGACTACAACGGACGCTACACGCAGCTGGAAAAGGTCGCTGACGCAGGCGGAATCGTCCAGCTGACCTTTACCACCGCCGCCCATATCGACACGGTGAAGATTTATTTCCAGGTGCTTCGCTATCAGCAAAGCAGCAATCCTGTCCTCATAAGGAACGTCTCGCTGGTAGAGGGTGAGATGGGGAATATTCCGGAGCCTGCACCGGAACCGGAGCCTGCACCGCCTGCGGGTGCGAGCCTCCTGCCAAACGGAGACTTCTCCAACGGAGCAGACCACTGGAGGCTCTCCGGAAGCGCGGCAATTGAGAGCGGCGCTGCCGTGCTGGCCTCTGGCTCCAATACGGATCGCATGACGCAGACGGTACGGCTGCAACGGGGCAAAACCTACACCCTGATCGTGGACGTTGCCGAATGCGGGGCGGAGCTGCAATTTGGCGTGAATGACTATAACGGACGCTATACCAAGGCAGAGCAGACGGTATCCGAGGCTGGTGAATATACGCTGACGTTTACAATGGCCCAGCACATGGATAACGTTGAGGTTTACCTGCAGGTGCTGCGCTATCAAGGCAGCAATGAGCCTGTGGTCATCAATGCTGTTCGCCTGAAAGAATCGGCGTAAGCCGGAGATCTGTAGGCACCAGCGCGCCGGTGTACGGCGCATGCAGGGAGTTATTTGAATAAGCTGAAAGGCTGCATCTGCGGCCTTTCCAAGGCAAGCTGGTTAGCTATATCTAACTGTGTTGCCTGTATGTATTGGTTAGGTGGGTATCACTGCAAAAGGAATGATAGCGATGCGAGATCATAAGAATTTCTGGGACAGAAATGCCGGTCGGTACGACCGCTTTATGCGAAGGGATTGCGCGGCGTATGACGAGATGTATGCGCTCATTCGGCCGGTCGTGAAAGCCAAAACGGTGCTGGAGCTGGCGACCGGCACGGGGCTGATCGCAAAAAACATCGTGAACGCGGCGGCGCACATCGAGGCGACGGATGCCTCCGCGGAGATGATTCTTGAAGCAAAGCGGGACAACCGATCTGCCAAGCTGCACTTTTCCGTGCAGGATATGTTCCGCCTGCCCTATGCAGACAAGTCCTTCGACGTGGTGATCGTGTCCAATGCGCTGCACATCGTGCCGCAGCCGGAGAAAGCCCTTGCCGAGATTCGCCGGGTGCTGAAAGACGATGGCGTGTTGATTGCGCCGACCTTTACCCACGCAGGGAACTCGTTTACCGGCAAGGTCAGGGCATTTTTCATGAAGCTGGCAGGCTTCCCTCTCCACAGCAGGTGGACGAGCGAGGAATACCTGCGCTTCCTACGGCAGAATGGCTGGACGGTGCGGAAAAGCGCTGTGCTGAAAGCCTCGTTCCCGCTGACCTATGCCGAGTGTGTAAAAATGGAGGTGTGATATGTCATTCTTTGAAAATACCCGCAAGCCCGTAGGCTTTGGCGGGAAAATTATGGTAGCCATGATGAATGTCGGGCACAGCGCCGTGGCCCGGTGGGGGCTTCAATTTCTGAATGCTGCGCCGGACGCCAAGGTGCTGGACTGCGGCTGCGGCGGAGGGGCGAACATCAAGAGACTTCTGAAAAAATGTCCGCAGGGCATCGTCAAGGGCATCGACTATTCGTCCGTCAGTGTGGAGAAGTCGAAAAAGGTCAACGAGGCTGCCATCACGGAGGGCCGCTGCGCCGTCTTGCAGGGCAGCGTGGCGGATATGATGTTTGCCGATAACTGGTTCGATGCCGTCACAGCCTTTGAGACTGTCTATTTCTGGCCCGATCTGCCGCAGTGCTTCCGGGAGGTTTACCGGGTGCTGAAGCCCGGCGGGACATTACTCATCTGCAACGAAAGCAACGGCGATACGGACAAGGACAAGAAGTGGACGGAGATCATCGGCGGCATGACCATCTACAAGGACGCCGAGCTGAAGACGTATCTGGAGCAGGCGGGCTTTCACGATGTGCAGATACACAAAAAGAAAAGCTGGCTCTGCGTCACGGCGCGGAAATGAGGGAGAAGCAGGCAGATGAAGGACAAGAAGCTCCTATTTGACCGCAAATGCCATGTGCTGTATTCCAGGCCCTGCAAAAAAGAGATACGGGCGAAAATCACCCTGCACTATCCTGCGGCAGAGCGGGAGGCGATATGGGAACAGGTACAGCGGCAGTATGCGGACTTCCTCTCCGACTGGCGTACCGATTTGGGCGGCAAGCGGAACTTCCACAACGGCGTAGGCGGCACCTACGACTGCATCGCCATCATGAGCTACTACACAGTCTGCAAAGCCGTCACATCCTTCCGCGAGATCGAGGAGATGGAGGAAAACCTGATCCTGCCGATCTTCCGCAGGCTGCGGTTTGTGGACTGCAACAAGCCGTTCTGGAGGAAGCTGATGTACCGGGCGTTTGTACGGGGCGAAATGCGGCTGCGACAAATGGCACGATTACGAGATGACGGTTGCGCCTTATGAAACCAAAAAGCCTATTTATTATGAGTTTACATCGTGTCCGGCAGCGGAGTTTGCCATCCGGCACGGTCTTACGGATATTATGCCCGCCCTGTGCAATGTGGACTTTGCTTCCATGGAGCTGCTCCACGCAAGGCTGGTGCGGACGACTACCTGCGTGGACGGCTGCCGATGCGATTATACCATCTGCGGTGATAAAGACCCATACTTAAAGGAACATCCCGAATACCGGGACGAGGCGGGATTCAGAAGAAACAAATAATACTGTAATGCAAAGGCGGTGAGACAAATGGAACCCTTTATCGGAATCATGATCCCTTTCTTGGGAACGGCACTGGGCTCGGCCTGCGTGTTCTTCATGAAAAAATCCCTTGGCAATTTGGTGCAGCGTTCCCTTGCCGGCTTTGCCGCCGGGGTAATGGTGGCGGCGTCGATATGGAGTCTGCTGATCCCGGCCATCGAGCAGTCGGAGGGCATGGGCAAGCTGTCTTTCCTTCCCGCCTTTATCGGCTTCTGGGTCGGCGTGCTGTTTTTGCTCCTGCTTGACCGGCTGATTCCCCACCTTCATGTAGGAAGCAATCAGGCGGAGGGCCCGAAAAGCAGGCTGGGCCGCACCACGATGATGGTGTTGGCGGTGACCCTGCATAACATTCCGGAGGGCATGGCGGTAGGCGTGATGTACGCGGGCTTCCTTGCGGGGAACGCGCAGATCACGGCGGCAAGTGCGCTTGTCCTGTCCCTTGGCATCGCCATTCAGAATTTCCCCGAGGGGGCGATCATCTCCATGCCGCTGCGGGCGGAGGGTGAGAGCAAGGGCAAGGCGTTTTTCGGCGGTGTGCTTTCCGGCGTTGTCGAGCCTATCGGCGCGGTGCTGACGATTCTTGCGGCGCAGCTCGTGATCCCGGCGCTGCCGTATTTTCTGAGCTTTGCGGC
>OLPW01003622.1_pt1 | contig 11858 bp, 10 predicted proteins | sample 1672161 | NCBI WGS metagenome assembly OLPW01 (sample SAMEA3136654, study PRJEB25190) | human gut metagenome
AGAAGCAAAACGTGAAGCACTTCGTCGTCGGATTGAAGCAGAGCGGATTCGCAAAGAAGAAGAAGAGCGCAAAATTAAGGAACAAATTGCCAAAGAAAAAGAAGATGGTGAAAAAATTTAAGGTTGGGAGCTTCTCAATCTTATTTTTTGCTATTTAAAGGGTTCCGTGATAAAGTAAAGCTCATATGATAGAGGCTGGAGGTGAAAAAGTGATAGCAAAAGTCATCGTAGATGTTCCATTGATGCAGACGGATAAACCCTATTCCTATCAGATTCCATCAGAATTTGAAGATATGGTTGAGGCGGGAATGCGAGTTCATGTCCCCTTTGGTAAAGGGAATCGCCTCATTCAAGGGATTGTGGTAGATGTTTTAGAAGAGGCAGACACAAGCGAGGAATTAAAAGCGATTGTGGAGGTCTTGGATTACACTCCGGTCTTAAATCAAGAGCAGTTCTGGTTGGCAGATCAATTACGAAAAAGTGTCTTTTCCTACAAAATAACGATTTTAAAAGCCATGCTTCCCTCACTTCTTAATTCCAGCTATGATAAGATTTTGTATACTCAACCATCTTTGGATCCAACTCTAAAAGAGAAACTTTTTGGTGAAAAAAATGAAGTTTCTTTTTCTTCTCTAGATGCGGCCGATCAAGCCCAAGTGATGCGGTTGGTCAGAAAAGGAGATTTGGTACTTGAATACAAGGCCAAGGATAAGAAACAAATTAAAACAGAAAAATGGTATCGCGTTAACCAGGAAGGATTAAAAGAACTTCAACCATCAGCGAGAGCTAAAAAAAGACTAGTATTGAAAGAACGCCTGTTGCTAGAGCAAGAGGAGCAACCTTTAGCAGGATTGTATCAGGATTTTTCACGAGAAGTAGTGGCTTATTTTATTGATCAGGGTGTTTTAGAAATTACAGAACGAGAAGTGAATCGGGCGGCTGCATATTATGAAGGCAAAGAACAGACCCAGGCTCTGCTTTTAAATTCAGAGCAAGCAAAAGCTGTCGAAACAGTAGTTTCTCAAATTGGAAAAGCATCAAAGCCTTTTTTATTAGAAGGTGTGACTGGAAGTGGGAAAACAGAAGTTTATCTGCAGATTATTCAGGAAGTTCTAAATAAGGGGAAAACGGCTATTATGTTGGTTCCTGAGATTTCTCTGACGCCACAGATGACGGATCGTTTTATCTCTCGTTTTGGTCAGGAAGTAGCCATTCTGCACTCGGGGCTATCAAACGGTGAGAAGTATGATCAATGGCGAAAAGTTGAACGTGGGGAGGCCAAGGTAGTCGTTGGAGCGCGCTCAGCCATCTTTGCCCCTTTAAAAAACATCGGAGCCATCATCATTGATGAGGAGCATGAGGCATCCTACAAACAAGATAGTAACCCGCGCTACCACGCAAGGGAAGTCGCAGTCTTAAGGGCTCAGTACAATCAAGCAGTCTTGCTTCTTGGATCTGCCACTCCAAGTCTAGAATCACGGGCTCGTGCAACAAAAGGGGTTTATGAATTAATTCGTCTAACCCAGCGGGCCAATCCGGCAGCCAAAATTCCAGAAGTTAAAGTCGTTGATTTCCGTGATTATATTGGCCAAAATGAAGCTGGAAACTTCACTCCTGTCTTAGTGGAAGCTATTTCTGATCGCTTGCAGAAAAAAGAGCAGGTTGTCTTGATGTTGAACCGACGTGGCTATTCCAGCTTTGTCATGTGTCGCGAGTGTGGGACAGTGGATACGTGTCCAAATTGTGACATCTCTTTGACCCTCCATATGGACACAAAAACGATGAATTGTCATTACTGTGGTTATAGTAAGGCAATTCCTCGACACTGTCCAAATTGCCAGAGTCGTTCCATTCGTTATTACGGAACAGGAACGCAAAAAGCCTATGATGAATTACAAGAGATCTTTCCTGAGGCTAAAATTTTGCGCATGGATGTGGATACCACCCGAAAAAAAGGGAGCCACGCAGCGATACTAGATGCTTTTGGGAATGGAGAAGCGGATATTTTATTAGGAACGCAAATGATTGCGAAAGGTCTAGATTTTCCCAATGTGACCTTGGTGGGTGTTTTGAATGCGGATACTTCTTTAAATTTACCGGATTATCGATCCTCAGAGAGAACCTTTCAACTCTTGACTCAGGTGGCAGGAAGGGCCGGACGAGCAGAGAAAGAAGGAGAGGTTATCATTCAGAGCTACAACCCCAATCATTATGCGATTCGATTTGCCAAAGACCAAGATTATGAAGGCTTTTTTGCTTATGAAATGCAGATTCGCCGGCAGCTGGGCTATACGCCTTATTACTTCACAGTTGGGTTAACCCTGTCGCATAAGAGTGAGGAAATTGTGATGGAGAAGTCACATCAGGTCATGGAAATTCTCCGATCTGGCTTATCTGATCAGGTCCAAATCTTAGGACCAACACCTAAACCAATTGCACGCACACATAATTTGTATCATTATCAAATCATTGTGAAATATCGTTTTGAAGAAGGCATGACACAGGTCTTGAATCAAATCTTAGAATTTACACAAGAAAGAGGCAACCAAGATCTCCGTGTCAGTATTGATAATGAACCTCAAAGCTTTATGTAAGGAAGAAAGAAATGACAAAATTAATTTTTATGGGAACGCCTGATTTTTCAGCGACTGTTTTAAAGGGATTGTTAGCAGATTCGCGCTATGAAATTTTGGCAGTTGTGACGCAACCAGACCGCAAAGTAGGTCGCAAAAAAGAGATTCGAATGACCCCGGTGAAGCAGGTAGCTTTGGAACATCAACTACCGGTTCTTCAGCCGGAGAAATTATCGGGTAGTCCAGAAATGGAAACTATCTTATCACTTGATGCAGATGGAATTGTGACTGCTGCTTTTGGCCAATTTTTACCGACAAAATTACTAGAAAACTTTCAGTTCGCTGTGAATGTCCACGCGTCTTTATTGCCTAAATATAGAGGTGGTGCGCCGATTCATTATGCTTTGATCAATGGCGATGAAGAAGCTGGGGTTACAATTATGGAAATGGTCAAAGAAATGGATGCTGGAGACATGATTGCAGCTCGTTCTCTACCAATTTTAGATGAGGACAATGTGGGAACCTTGTTTGAAAAATTGGCTGTCCTTGGACGTGACTTACTCCTAGATACTTTGCCAGCTTACCTGGCAGGGGAGATCAAGCCAAGTCCACAAGATCCAAGTTTGGTCACATTTTCACCGAATATTTTGCCGGAAGAAGAGGTTTTGGACTGGACCAAAACCAACCGCCAAGTCTTTAACCAGATCCGAGGGATGAATCCTTGGCCTGTCGCTCATACCTTGTTAAATGATCAACGCTTTAAAGTTTATGAAGCAGAGTTATGTGAAGGAAATGGAAATCCTGGAGAAGTGATTGGTTTGACCAAAAAAGAGTTGCTGGTAGCTGCAGGAGAAGGAGCGCTGTCCCTCAAAGTTGTGCAGCCGGCAGGAAAACCAAAAATGTCCATTACAGACTTTTTGAATGGTGCGGGCCGTCAATTGAAAGTAGGAGATCGCTTTGGAAGGTAAACAAATGAATGCGCGTGAACAGATCCTTGGAGTTTTAGAAGAGATTTTTGAACATGGAGCCTATTCTAATATTGCCTTAAATCAAGCACTAGAACATTCTCAACTTTCAGATAAAGATAGAAGTTTTGTTACGGAAGTTGTATATGGTACCGTAGCGCGGAAGATAACACTTGAGTGGTATCTCGCCCACATGATTGAGGACCGGACGAAATTAGATCCTTGGCTCTATTATCTTTTGATGATGAGTTTGTATCAGTTGGTCTACTTGGATCGCATTCCTGACCATGCCATCGTCAATGAAGCTGTCCGGATAGCAAAAGGTCGAAAAGAAGGCAGTGAGAAGTTTGTCAATGCTATTCTTAGAAAGCTCCTTCGCGAGGGACTACCAGCTATTGATACGATTAAGCGAAAGAACAAACGTTATTCAGTGGAGTATTCTCTACCTGTATGGTTGGTCAAAGCATTGATCGAAGAATATGGTGAAGAACGTTCTTGCGCTATTTTTAAGAGTCTCTATCAGCGTAATAAATCAAGTATTCGTGTGATTGATCTTGACGAAAAAGAAGAGTTGGCTCAGCTACTCGAAGCAACCTCCTCTCTACTTGCTCCGTCCGCTCTCGTGAAAGAACAGGGACATTTTGCAGCGCATTCCTTGTTCAAAGAAGGGCGCATTACTATTCAAGACGAGTCCAGTCAATTGGTGGCTCCAGCTTTGGATTTGCAAGGGGATGAGTGGGTTTTAGATGCCTGTGCAGCGCCAGGTGGAAAGACGACTCACATCGCTTCTTATCTCACGACTGGGAAAGTCACAGCCCTGGATCTCTATGACCATAAACTCAAATTGATTCAAGAAAATGCTGATCGGCTCCATGTTGCGGACAAAATTTTGACAAAGAAGTTAGATGCGACAAGAGTTTTTGAAACATTTGGACCAGATGCATTCGATAAAGTATTGGTGGATGCACCCTGTTCTGGGATTGGACTGATACGGAGAAAGCCGGATATCAAGTACAATAAAGAAAGTGTAGATTTTGTCTCTTTACAAGCCATTCAATTAGCAATTCTGGATAGTGTTTGTCAAAGTGTGCGTAAAGGTGGTATAATAGTGTACAGTACGTGTACAATTATGGGGAAAGAAAATTTTGAAGTGGTGGACCAATTTTTGAAACACCATCCAAATTTCGAACAAGTCCCATTGGATCACGAAAGAAAAGATATTCTTAAAAATGATTGTATCCTTATTACACCCGAATTATATGGAAGCGACGGCTTCTTTATCAGTCGTTTTAAGAGAATGTCATAATATCAGGAGGAAACTGACAGTATGGATATGACGATCTTAACCGATGTAGGTCAAAGACGGACAAATAACCAAGACTATGCAAATCAATATAAAAACAAGGCAGGAAAATCTATGGTTTTACTTGCTGATGGTATGGGAGGACACCGTGCCGGAAATATTGCTAGTGAAATGGCAGTCACAGACCTAGGTGCAGCCTGGGTTTCTTCTGAGATCGAGACGGTTAATCAAGTACGGGAATGGTTTGCAGAACATTTAGAAGCTGTGAATCGTCGGATTCATTTGGCTGGGCAAGATGATGAGCACAAAGGAATGGGAACGACACTAGAAGCCTTGGCTTTTGTAGAAGGACAAGTGATTTATGCCCACGTTGGGGATTCACGGATTGGCCTCATTCGTCAGGGCGAATACCAGCAGTTGACCAGTGACCATTCTCTTGTAAATGCTCTTTTACGTGCTGGTCAAATTACAGAGGAAGAAGCTGCCCATCATCCTCAACGTAACATCATCACTCAGTCCATTGGTCAAAAAGATGAGTTGGCGCCTGATTATGGTTTGGTGACCGTTGAAGCAGATGATTACATTTTGATCAATAGTGATGGTTTAACGAATATGATTGGCCCAGATGAAATCAGAGACATTGTCTTGAGTGATGTTACGCTTGAAGAGAAGGCTCAAGCCTTGATTCGTTTTGCCAATAATGCTGGAGGCTTGGATAATATCACTGTTGTACTGCTCCACTTTACTGAGGAGGACGCAGCATGATTCAAATCGGCAAAATTTTTGCCGGGCGATATAAAATCATCCAACAAATTGGACGCGGCGGGATGGCAGATGTTTATCTTGCGCGTGATTTGATTTTAGATGGGGAAGAAGTTGCAGTCAAGGTACTGCGTACGAATTACCAGACGGATCCCATTGCAGTTGCGCGTTTTCAGCGTGAAGCAAAGGCGATGGCAGAGCTGGACCATCCAAATATCGTTCGGATTACAGACATTGGCGAAGAAGAAGGACAACAATACCTTGCAATGGAATATGTTGCAGGTTTAGACTTGAAACGCTATATCAAAGAAAATGCTCCTTTATCAAATGAAGAAGCTGTTCGTTTGATGGGGCAGATCCTTCTAGCTATGCGTCTTGCCCATACGCGTGGCATTATCCATAGAGATTTAAAACCACAGAATGTCCTCTTGACACCAGATGGAACAGCAAAAGTTTCAGACTTTGGGATTGCAGTGGCCTTCGCAGAGACTAGCTTGACCCAGACCAACTCGATGTTGGGGTCGGTTCATTATTTGTCCCCTGAGCAGGCGCGTGGATCAAAAGCTACGGTGCAAAGTGACATCTACGCGATGGGGATTATTTTCTATGAGATGTTGACAGGACACATTCCTTATGATGGAGATAGTGCAGTCACAATTGCTTTGCAGCATTTTCAAAAGCCACTCCCCTCTATTCGTGAAGAAAATAAGAATGTTCCACAAGCTTTAGAAAATGTGGTGATCAAGGCGACAGCTAAAAAACTGACGGATCGCTATAAATCAGTGGCAGAGATGTATGTAGATCTTTCAAGTTGCTTGTCCTATGAGAGAAGAAATGAGAAAAAACTGGTTTTTGAAGACCAAGCGAAAGCTGATACAAAGACTCTTCCAAAAGTGAGTCCAACTCCAAAGACGGCTCCTGTTCCAATCTCTGAGGTACGCAGTGAAATCAGTTCGGTAGATCCTAATCGACCATTATCTAACCAACAGACAATGGCCCCAAGCAAAAAGCCAAGAAGACGCTTGCGGGCGCGCTACAAGGTCTTGTTTGTTGCCATTGCCCTAGTTCTTGCAGCCTTTACCTTCTTGTTGTATATGAGCCCGGCCAATAAAACCGTTCCAGATGTTTCCGGCAAAACCATTGCCGAAGCTAGAGCCGTTATTGAGGGACAAGACCTTCAAGTCGGTGAAGAGAAAGAAGAGTACAGTGATTCGGTTGCAGAAGGCTATGTCATTCGAACCAATCCAAATGCAGGGGCCCAAAAGAAAGAACAAAGTCGAATTGATTTGATCGTTTCAAAAGGACCAAACAGCTTTGAAATGCCAAATTACGTGGGTGAAACACGGGCAAAAGCAGAAGAAGATTTGAAAAATACTTATAAAGTATCAAGCAAAATGATCACGATTGAAGAAGTTGAGACCTTCGATTATGCTGCAGGGACAGTTCTTGAACAAACTCCAGCTCCAGGAGAGCAATATTCTCTGAATTCAAAGACCAAGATTGTTTTAAAAGTAGCAAAAGAAACAACTTCAATTGAAATGCCAAACTATGTTGGATCAACCTATGATTTTGCTAGAAGTAATTTGATTGAGATCTATGGTATTAAAGAAGCCAATATCGAATTAAGAAAAACAGAACATCTCCCTGATGGAGTATCTGTTTCTGCAGGTCAAATTGTCAGTCAAACTCCAGAAGTTTCGAGTACGGTGGATATTAACCGAACACGAATTGTTTTGACTGTATATGAGCCTAAAGTGACAGCTTCTTCAAGTACGAAAGCCTCATCCAGTTCAGAAACATCTAGTTCATCCTCTGCTGAACGATCGGATACAGAAAGTTCCAGCAGTAGTGCAACTGGTGGAGATTAATAATTCAGTTTAAGACTCAGATGGATTTCTGGGTCTTTTTGATTGTATGCGATTATCCAACCACAGACGGAAGTCAAATGAGGAAAAATTTGATAAAATAGGAAAAGATGAGGTAGACTATGTGGAAAATACAAATTTTTATTTTCGTTGAAGCCGTTTTGTTAACATTAGCAGCGATCACCATTTTATCAATCGATTTTTCCAGATTTGTTGTCTTGATGGTTCTCTTTTTGCTCCTTTTGTATTACTATTTTGGCAAACAAAAAGCGAATTTTCTATTAATCGCGCTGAGTGTGCTCTTGTTTTTTATCGTGATGCTGAATCCTTTTGTGATTGCAGCCATTTTATTTGCGGTGGTTTATGGTTTATTGATTGCCTACCCTTATATGTATAAGGAAAATGAAGCAGTTGTGTTTGATGTTGAAGAGGATACGAAAATTCGTCAGGAAAAAACTCGATGGATTGGTGATTTACAACATTTTTCAAAGCAAAGTCGAGGGTATCGAGATCTGAATGTGATCCGAGTTTTTGGGAATGACACCCTCCATTTAGAGGAGGTAGCCATTTGCAATTGGGACAATGTAGTGATCATTCGGAAAGGTTTTGGAAATACAAAAATTATCTTACCGATTGATTTGGAGTTGCATTTACAAATTAACACCCTGTATGGAGATCTGAAGTTTTTGGATCTTCCTGTCCGTAAAATGAGGAATGAAACCATAGACATTGAAACGGCACACTATCGGAGATCGCACCGTTCTATAAAAATTGTGTTAGTTGGAATTGTTGGGGATGTTGAGGTGATTCGCGCATGAAGAAATTAGACTATCTCCTATTGTATTTCTATTCCCTAATGGTGGTTGCGGTCATTTGTCATACCATTTTCCATTTTGTTGGTTTTCAGTGGGGCAAACTTCTCTCAGATCTTTCCTTGCTTCAGTCATTCCTATTTTTGGTTTTTAGTCTGACGCTTGCATTGACGGCTTTGGTTGTCTTAATTATTAAAATCACGCAATTTGTAACGGTTCATGCAGTACAACAAAAGGTAGAATCTATCCTGACTGCTTCACAGCGAAAAGAAATTGCCCCCAAAGAATTGAATCAACAGTTAGATTTATTGGACAGCAAATTGCTTCGACTAGAAGAAAATTTACAAAAAAGTGAAAATCGTGTGATGCGAAATGAGGAAGAAATTGTGGAAATCGAGCGTAAGAGAATTGCGCGTGATCTACATGACACGGTTAGTCAAGAATTGTTTGCAGCCAATATGATTTTATCTGGAGTGGCAGCACAGGCCCTTGAGTTAGAGAAAAATCAGATCCAGCAGCAACTAAATGGTGTGTCAGATATTCTAGGTACAGCCCAAAATGATTTACGCGTCTTGCTCCTACATCTTCGTCCTACAGAATTGGAAGGAAAAAGTTTAGTAGAAGGTATGGAGATGATTTTTAGAGAATTGAAGGAAAAGAGTAACCTAACCGTTGTCTTCCATCATAATGAAGTGAGTATTCCAAAAGATATGGAAGAACATCTGTTTCGGATCGTCCAAGAAATTGTCAGCAATACCTTGAAACATGCTAGAGCTCAACAAATGGATGTCTTTTTGCACCAGGAAGGAAAACAACTTCATTTACGGATGGTAGATGATGGAATCGGCTTTGAGCAGGAAAAATTGGAACGATTGAGTTATGGGTTGAAAAATATTCAAGAACGTGTAGAAGACATGGCGGGAACCATTAAAATAAGAACGAGTCCTCAAAAGGGAGTGGCTGTAGATATTCGCGTTCCCCTCCTTGTAAAAGATAAAAATGAAAAGGAAACTGTATGAAAGTATTATTAGTAGACGACCATGAAATGGTCCGATTGGGATTGAAAAGCTTTTTGTCCATGCAAACCGATATTGAGCAGGTCTTAGAGGCGAAAAATGGGCATGAAGGGGTGGAGTTGGCGCTGAAAGAAAGACCAGACGTCATCATCATGGATATTGTGATGCCAGAGCTAAATGGTATCGATGCAACTCTAGCCATCCTAAAAGAGTGGCCGGAAGCTAAAATTGTCATTTTGACGTCTTATTTAGATAACGAAAAGATTTACCCTGTCTTAGATGCCGGTGCAAAAGGGTATATTTTAAAGACCTCGTCAGCAACTGAGATCTTACAGGCTGTCAGAAAGGTTGCAAAGGGAGAATTTGCAATTGAGACAGAAGTTAGTCAAAAGGTTGAGTCACGAAAGAACCATGCTGAATTGCATGATGATTTGACAGCTAGAGAACGAGATATTCTGGCTTTATTGACGAAAGGATATGAAAATCAACGAATAGCAGATGAACTCTTCATTTCTTTAAAAACAGTGAAGACCCATGTCTCCAACATCTTATCGAAATTAGAAGTCAGTGATCGGACGCAAGCAGTCGTCTATGCCTTTCGACACCATCTGGTGAATCAAGAAGATTTTTAAAAGGAAACATGCTATAATAGAGCGTGATCATAAGGGGGAGACAAGTGGACGCAAAATTACGTTATAAAGCCAAAAAAGTTAAAATCGTCTTTTTTGATATTGATGATACATTACGTGCAAAAGAAACAGGATTGATCCCAGAATCTGTCAAAGACGTCTTTCATCAGTTGAAAGAAAAAGGAATCCGAACAGGGATTGCAACCGGCAGAGGGATTTTTGGGGTTGTTCCTGAAATCATGGACTTAAAGCCTGATTTTCTAGTAACCTTAAACGGTGCCTATATAGAAGATACAAAAGGAACTGTGATCTACCAATCACCAATCAATGAAGCAATCGTTTCTTCTTTTGTGGATTGGGCCAAAGAATCCGAGATTGATTATGGGTTAGTGGCTAGTCATCAAGCTGCCCTGTCTAATCGGACACCCTTGATCAGTGATGCTATTGACATCATTTATCCCAACTTACCCGTAGATCCAGATCTGCATTTGAAAGAACCTATTTTCCAAATGTGGACCTTTGATGAACAGGATAGTGAGCTAGAGTTGCCCCCTTCTTTGCAAGAGGACTTGCGCCTAGTTTCGTGGCATCCCCATTCGTCAGATGTTGTTCGTTTTGAAGCTTCAAAAGCTTCAGGAGTTTCTCATCTTGTAAATCATTTGGGCTTGAAGCCAGAGAATGTTTTAGTATTTGGGGATGGATTAAATGATCTAGAACTGTTTGATTACGCTGGAATTAGTATCGCAATGGGAATATCTGCCCCAGAGTTACAAGAAAAAGCTGATTATATCACTAAGAATTTAGAAGAAGAAGGCATATTCTATGCCTTAGAGGAGTTAAATATGGTTGAAAAAGAATTGACGTTACCACAGTTAGAACTTGCTACGATTGAAGGTCCTATCGCTGTGATCAAAACTAATTATGGTGAGATGAAAATTAAATTGTTCCCGGATCAAGCACCAAAAACTGTTGCAAACTTTGTAGCTCTTGCTAAGTCTGGCTATTATGATGGTGTCATTTTCCATCGGATTATTAAAGATTTTATGATCCAAGGGGGAGATCCAACAGGCACAGGTATGGGTGGTGAATCCATCTATGGTGAGAGCTTTGAAGACGAATTTTCAAAAGAATTGTACAATATTCGCGGAGCCCTTTCGATGGCAAATGCTGGACCAAACACAAATGGTAGCCAATTCTTTATTGTACAAAATCAACATCTCCCATATTCGAAAAAGGAATTGGTCCGCGGTGGCTGGCCTGAAGAAATTGCTGAAATCTATACGACAGAAGGGGGAACTCCTCACCTAGATCAACGCCATACCGTATTTGGACAATTGATGGATGAAGCTTCTTTTGCTGTGTTGGATGAGATCGCGGCTGTTGAAACAGGTATGATGGATAAGCCAGTAGAAGATGTCGTAATCCAAACCATCGAGATTGAGGATTGATATGAAAATTGGAGACAAGTTAGAAGGGACCATTACAGGCATTCAACCTTATGGAGCCTTTGTTGAATTAGAATCGGGTGTCACGAGCTTGATTCATATTTCAGAGATTAGAAGTGGCTATGTTAGTAATATTCATGACATTCTTTCGGTTGGGGAGAAGGTCTTTGTACAAGTTATCGATGTTGATGAATATTCAAAGAAAGCCAGCCTTTCTTTGAGAACGCTCGAAGATACACCACAGCGAACTGTTCGGCATCATCGTTTTTCAAATGACCGCCACAAGAGTGGTTTTGCGCCCTTAGCTCAACAGATGCCGACCTGGGTCAAAGAAGGAAAGGTATTCTTTAGCAAACAAGAAAAGAAATAAAAACTTCGATAGGTTGATGAAACCTATCGAAGTTTTTTTGATATAGAGAATTATTCAAATTCGTAAAGGGTAGTAGAAAGGTAACGTTCCCCATTATCTGGTGCAAGAGCAAGAACTT
>OLPW01003623.1_pt1 | contig 11854 bp, 10 predicted proteins | sample 1672161 | NCBI WGS metagenome assembly OLPW01 (sample SAMEA3136654, study PRJEB25190) | human gut metagenome
AGTTTATTATATCACACTCGGCGGTATTTGGCACTTTTTTCTGTGCGGTATTGCCTTAATGTATCTCGTCAGGCCATATCTCGTTGGGAGACCGGAACTGCATTACCGGATGCAAATAATATTCTTGCCTTAAGCAAGTTATGGTAATATCCGAAACGCCCTCCGCCGTTTTAGCCAAAATAAAATCCTGGTACACCTCCGCCACGGACTGTCCAATGTGTCCATTCATTGTGATTTTTCTGCCCAAAATAAGACCGCATCCCTTCATCCAAAAGTGATAGAAAGGGATGCGGTCTGACTGTATTCTTCAAAACAGAGAAATTCAAGATTTTCTTACGTAAAAGCGCCGAAAGCAAAAGGAAACCTCTGAAACCCGAAGGTTCCAGAGGCTTTGTGTCTGTTCAACACTTTAGATGCAGATGTTTTGGGCTACTTCTGCCTATAAATCCTCGAAAAAACATACAACTTTTGTTCGCAAGTTTCGACATTATATCCTTTGGTTATTTTTGCTGGTTCCATTTTTGAATTAAGGAATACAGTTTTTCAATTTGCTTTTTTAAATCCAGAATATCCTTAGAATTCTCAGAAGTTATGTGTTCCACGATTCCTTTGGAAAATGATACTTTTTTCGACGAAAAGCCCCTAAACTTAGAATCAATATATTCAGGGAACAAATCATACTGACCAAGTGCCGGCAAGCTCTCACCATACATTGCCCGTAATGCTTGTGTGGGAATATAGTTCTCTATTTCCTTGCCTTTCGTTATCCAGCAGAAACCGCCAATAGCATCAAACTCTTTTCGGATTCTAGCCTTTGTTGAGTTAATTCTGGCATTTTCTTGCCTCTTGTCGGAATCTATAACAATAGCCGCATTTTTATTGGTTTTCAGAATACTTATTAGGTCATCCAATTTATCATCTACCGTAAAATGAGATAACGTCTTACCGCCATAGTACAAAAACTGATAATGTGACCCTTCAATGTATTCTGAATCGCAAAAAACTTTCAACCATCTATTGATATACACTCTATCAGAGGGGCCCTCCACCCAAATAATCCCGTTAGATTGAAACAAGTCACTAGCACGCACATCCAGATCAGACAACACATCCAACCGGGCAGTTCTGTCTTTTATAGGGGTAATGCTGGATTCACCATTGCTTTTCTGTACATGGTAGAGTACCGTATTCTCTTTCTCAAAATACGTATTAATAGCAATGTGCGAATGAGTTGTAATAAAAATGTGCACTTTCTTTTTTACTGCATAGTCGTAAATGTACTCAAACACTTTTCTTTGCAAAGCAGGGTGAAGATTATTTTCTAGCTCTTCAAACGCATAAATAATCTCTCTATCTTTGTATTTCTTGGTTTCTGGAATGATATATAAGTTGACAAGCATGAGAATAATTGTTTTTAGGCCACTTCCTGATTTTGAAAGTGCAAATCTTCTGCCATCGCCTTCTTCCAAAAAAACCTCCCATTTTGTTGACTCTCCATCATCAATCTGTTGAACTCTAATACTCTGAAAATGTGCATCAGGTGCCATTATTTTATTGAGTTCACCAAGCAGACATTCTTCAACTAACTTTTCATCATATAGACTATAGTTAATATACTTACGCAACAAGTTCGTAGCTCCCTCACCGTTGAAGCGCACCCATTCGTTAGAAGATTCAGCTTCAGGCACAATATCTCTATCTGCATTAATACGGCGGAACTCAATTTCTAATTGAAAGTCATTATATGCTCGAACTACTGTCTCCCACTCCTTTTGCCCTTCTGGTAGTTTAAGATCATGTTGTTTTCTATTTAAAGTCAGTGTCGTATAACAATCTCTTCCCGATGTAGTCACAGTCATATCTGTAACAATCTTTTTCCCGATAAATTGGCTTCCATATGTATAATGGTTAGATCCTATTGTGTCAGGAACATCGCCGCCACCCCTATGCTCACTGAATCCATAGCCCACTCTGTCTTTATCTAGCACAAAAGAGGGAGAGACTCTTGTAAATAGCTTGCCTTCAGTCAAATAGTAATGCGGTTCAAAAACACATTCGAGTGCATCTAAACAGCTTGACTTTCCACAATTATTTTTTCCTATAAGCACAGAAACATATGGCGATATCTCCACTTCATTCTCAATGCCTGAAGGAAAGCTTTTATACCCTTCGAATTGAATAGAATAGACCTTTGCTCCGACCACAAAAAACATCTCCATCCCGTCTTTATGTATATTTAAGCACATTAGTGGCAAAAAAGCAATATCATTGGTAATGCATTTTCCCACCTACACTTAATAGATTAGGGGTAAGCAATATAATAACGCTGCTTTTCCTTCATCGTATTTTCTGTGATTCGTGACACCTCAGATGGATTCTACTGCATAGTGCACCATCGTCGTCTGCCTTCTTTCCATATTAACCGCTATTGTCCAATCTTACAAATGGGCTTCACGTCTCATTATTCACTGCCGCAATTTTAGTTCGCTATTTTGCGAAGTTTTCCCTAACACGCTAGTAACAACCTGTCTCCACATAAAAAGCGCCCCCTTTTTGATATGGTATGTACCAAGTCTTCTGGGCACTGTCATTTAGCCCCACGGCAATCTGCCCTCGATAGTGGAATAATCCGCTAATCAATTGCATAGCTTCTCCTTATCCTGACCGCATTTATTAGTGACTTTGCTGTTGACGTGCCACATACTATCCAACATGCGCTCTCAATAATTGCCAAACCCGTTCCGAACAAAATAAATGTTAAAACAACCATAGCACCTAGAACCACAAGTGTTCAGCGTACTATGGTCGTTTCATGCTTCTTGGAATTAGCAATTTTTGAACTGTGCTTTCCTTTGCTTATTGCAAATTCCGTTCATTAATAAATGCTACCACCCAAGGCGGGTCATATCTGTAACATAGCCGTTACCCTTTGCTAGGAAAGCAGTCACTATATGCTACCATGCTGTACCATATTCCCTAGGATTTGGTCATCCTTCAAATGATAACATCCACTCCAACGACTCCACTGTTGCCTGTAATCGGCCGGGAAATACTGCTTCTCTCCAACACACGCCCAGAACATCATAAGGTTGTTTGATAGTAGAAAATGCTTAATCAATTCACCCCGAATCAAAAGCCCGTCAAAAATTCCTTCTATGCTACCATCAAAGCAAGCCAGCATTCCGTCTTCCGTGTAGTAATAACCATCGTGCTCTTTTTGATGTAAATGAAGATCTTCGATTAGTTTTCTGCAAGGAATATAGAACGCTGTGGTCTCTCTCTGTGAGGCATCATACTCCGATTCCCAGAGCACACGGGAATATGATGGCATAATCGGAATAGAAATAACATCCCGCGGGACTTGCCGCTCATATGATTTTTCAACAAATTTAAGCTGCACATTGCCTTCATCATATTCAATATTTTCGAAGTCTGGCACCTCATAGATTTCTGTTACCGTTTGATATTCTCCCACCTCAATCTCATGCTTAAGCCACAACTCCCTAAACACGCTTTTAACCCCGGGCGACCAAGCATATTCCCGGTTGAACAGTTGATACACATCGCTCCCTTCCGGGAAATCTTGTGACGAAAAATCTGGCGATTCAATGTGCTCCTTCATAAACTGAAAATGGACTGGCCTCATAAAGTAAGCCTGAGCTTTGTACCAAATCTCTTGTGTCCCACTAGGTATTCCAAAACAATCATCAGCCTTTTCTGGATTTTTCTTAGCACATTCATAAATTATTAATGCAATCCAATCACTCCCAGATGTGTCCTGAATTTTCAATCTTGCAGGAATTTCGTCAAAAGGCTCTGGTACAGCTTCTTTCCATCGATTAATATCCATTTCGCTTGGAAATGGATCTAAAAAAGTTACATCTTCAGAAATAAGCTCAAATGCAGGAACGTTCGGGCATTGTAAGAAATGCACATTCAGCGTCGGATCAAAATCTCTGATGTAAGGTTCCCACGGCCCCTCAAATGAATAGGGTTCACCTTCCCAGCTCTTGACGAGGTGCGTATCTGACACTCTGGCAAGTATGTTGTACAATGCAATCCATTGATACTTCTTTCCAATGCGTTCAACTTTTCTGGTATCATGCCGACTATATCCATGATACTGAGACAAGCCATCGCAATTGCTGAGTTTCTCATCATACCCCAGCTCATCAAATATATATTGCATAGCATAGTGATGCAGATTTACGATATCCACTCCATCAAAACGCTCAAGAGCAGATTGAAAAATGTATCTGCCAAAATCACCATACATGCCAGGACAATCCGCATGATTGACCTGCATAGAAAAATACAACCTACTGAACCCGCCACCAAGTGATTCATCGTTTTTGTATATTTGCTTTTCAACAGCAGGAATTACTTCAGATTTATAGGGTGGTTTTATTCTATCCGCCAAAATACAGCTGCTGTCATCCGGCCTCTCATAAAGCCACCGTTCCACGATTAATCTGGCATAATCTCGAAGCAGAATATCTGGATAGACATACTCCTTGTCAAAGATATGTGAGTATACATATTCCGCAAGCTCTTTGAAAACCTCTGGCTGTGGTTCTGTTCTCTTAACACACGCACCAAATACGATTCCATACAGGCGCTGTAGAACATAAGGATCGTTAACCGCCTCAAACATCTGCAAAATTGACTTACAAAGCCCAAAGTTTCGCTTAAGCAACTCAATTGCTGCCTTTGATGCCCTATCCCTTAAGACTCGATTCGATGATGTGAGCAGCCACGCCAGCACGATCAAAATGAGCTTGATATTATCAGTAGACAATCCATCAAGCAGATGTCCTTCATCGAAATAAGTAATCAACTGGAATAACCGTTCTTCATCATCAACAAGATCATTTATAAATGTGGTCCACAGGTAATCACGGTCTGCCAGCGTTCTGTTAATCAGAAGCTTATGTAGAAAGAGTGCATTTAAGGGGTGATGCTCCTTCGTGCTGTTCTCAATCAACACGCGGTATACAACATCTTGTCTAACAACATGATTACTGATGAAATGCTGAAAGTCATCCTCATTAACTGAAGACGCTTTTCTCCATAAGAACGATTTAAGATATGCTTACCTATTCTGACGGCGCTACAGAAGGACATTACGTCGCCTTCAATTCTGACATCAGCAACCAGTGGCAGTTCACCAGTATCAGCATCGTTCCCAAGCAGCCTGCCAAAACCGTGCAGAAGATCCGGGTCACACTGGCCTATGAGGGCAACGCCAACGATTGTTATTTTGACAACATTGCCCTGCTGCGGGAAGTGGCTCAGACCATGAAGTATGATACCAACGGCAAGCTGGTATCTGTCACCTCCACAGGTCTTGACAAGGATGAGAACACCTACTCCGGCGGGAACCTTATCAAAACCGTCACCGGCGGCAACGGCACCTTCACCTACACCTACGACACTACCTATACCCACCGGCTGAAGTCTGTCTCCAATGGGCAGATCACTCAGGCAATGGGCTACGACAGCACCGGCAATGTGACAACTACCACCCTGTCCGGTTCCGGCGGGAAGACCATCCAGACCACTGCGGCCTATGGCGGCAGCGGCAACCGCCTGACCTCTGTCACGGATGCTGCCGGAGCAACGGTATCCTATAGCTACGGCAACAGCGATTCCGTGATGCGGTCTCTGCCAACCTCTGTGACCGATCCTAACGGGATCGTCACCACTTCCGCTTACGATACCTCCGGCAGAGTAACGCAAACAGGTATTGCGAATACCGCGAATCTATTGTATACTTACACCAACGGAAACTTAAGTGCCATCCAGAGAACCAACAGCAGCGGCGCCAGCCAAACCTATAACTTCACCTATGACAGCTTTGGCAATATGCTCTCCGTCAAGGTTGGCAGCAGGAATCTGGCGGCCAACATCTATGCCAATGGCAACGGACAGCTGACCAAGCAGACCTACGGCAACGGCGCTACCGTCAATTATACCTATGACATTCTGGGTCGGATAAAGACGGCAACCTATTCTGACGGGCGGAAGCTGACCTACGCGTATAACGGAGAAGGACAGCTCCACAGTCTGACAGAAACCGGCGGCGGAGAAGTTGTTACCTATGTGTACACTTACGACTCCATTGGCCGTCTGCTCAACAGTCAGCAGCTGAATGGAGAAAATACCGTACTGCGGACCAGTCAGTCTTATAATTCCAGCAATCAGCTGACAAAGCAAAGCTGGCAGGTAGGCAGCGACAGCTACGCGGAGGATCTCACCTATAATTCCTCGGACGGCAGCCTGAACACTTTCTCCATTGCCAGGAACGGAACAGCGCTGACAACGTTCACCATGGGCTATGACGGCCTGCAGCGGCTGACGTCCATGAGCAGCGGTATCTTTACTCGCAGCTATGCCTATCGGGATGTTTCCGACAGCCAAACTACAACTCAGGTCAAATCCGTAGATTATTCCAGAACGACCTATGGATCTACCTACAAGTTTGCCGGATATGCCTATACCTATGATAACGCGGGCAATATCCTGACCAGCACAGATAACCTCAACAACGTCACCACCTACACCTACGATGATCAGAACCAGCTGCTTACGGAGAGCGGCACTGTCAGTGGCTTCAACGGTCCACCCGTATCTTACAACAACACTTACACCTATGACACGACAGGCAATATACTGACATCCTCTGATGGAGAAACCACCCACACCTACACTTATGGAGATGCGGAGTGGAAGGATCTACTGACCGCCTACGACGGGGAATCCATCACCTACGATGCGATTGGCAATCCTACCAGCTACTATAATGGCAATCGGTGGACCATGGGGTGGGAAAACGGTCGGCAGCTTACCACATTGTCCAAGCAGCCGCCGGTGGTGATCTCCACCCAGCCGGAAAACTACTACGGCACTGTGGGCGGAACCGCCAGCTTCACCGTAGCGGCCAGCGGCGACCGGGTGACCTATCAGTGGCAGTGCAGCACCGATGACGGGGAGACCTGGTCCAATATCAGCGGCGGTACTTCCACAACTCTGAATGTCCCCATTCAGGCCAGTGTCAACGGGAATCTCTACCGCTGCATTGCCAAGGACTACATGGGTCATGCGGCAACCTCACAGGCTGGCAAGCTGACCGTTACCAGCAGTGTCGCCACCTACAGCGAGTTTGATCCGGAGTTCACCCTCATCAACGAGCCGGATGACTATTATGGCAGACCCGGCGATACCGCTACCTTCATCGTGGAAGCGGAAGGTGCAAACCTGAGCTATCAGTGGCTGTGCCGCGCTCCCGGCTCCAGAAATTTTGAGTACCTGACCGGAGAGACTTCTCCCACCCTGCGGGTGGAGATGACGGCAGAGAGCGAAGGCGCGGAGTACCGCTGCTTCATCACCGATGCGCATGGTGACATGGGCAGCACCCGGATCGCCACGGTGAAGCTGGATACGCGGGACTGGCAGATGGAGTACAACACCAGCGGTCTGCGCACCAGAAGGATAAGCGACGACAAGACCTACAGCTACATCTATGCCGGTGACAAGCTGATGCGGATGACCGTTGGGGACGACATTCTGGATTTCAGCTACGATGCCAACGGCGCGCCGCTGACCATGACCTGCAATGGCACGGTCTACTACTACATCACGAACCTTCAGGGGGATGTGATGAGTCTGGAACGTGCTGATGGCGGCGGTGGAGCGCAATATGCCTACGACGCCTGGGGTAACATCCTTGCCATGTCCGGTACATTGGCGGAGCTGAACCCCCTGCGGTACCGCGGATACGTCTACGACCAGGAGACGGGATTCTACTACCTCAATAGCAGGTATTATGACCCGGCGGTGGGTAGATTTATCAATGCGGATAATCAGCTCACAATGGGCACGCTCGCTGGTGTGAATTTGTTCACATATTGTGGAAATGATCCTGTCAATAGAAAGGATCCAACTGGTGAAGCGTGGTATCACTGGGCCATTGGAGCTGCTGTCGTTGCAGCTGCTGCCGTTGCCACAGTAGTAACTTGCGGAGGTTTTGCCGCCGCCGCAGCTGCTGTTTGTATGGTTGGTAGTGGTGTTGCGGCTGCTACGACTGCGTCAACTGTTGCGGCAGCGGCATTCATTGGTTCGGCAGCAATATATGGAGCCGCTGTGTTAGCATCTGCATCATGTTCAAACTCTATAGAAGAGTTTAATGCTCAAGGTAATTGGGGAACTGTAGCAGCAACTGCTGGAGGTGCAGTATTTAGCGGGGCAGCGGCATATGCAGCAACGCGAACACCAACAACAACGGTATATAGATCTGTTAGCAATGCAGAGGCTCAAGATATAAAGAATACGGGACAATTTAATTTAGCTCCTGGCGGCATGGAAAGTAAGCAATTTGGCTTTAATCTCTCCGAAACAAGGCAATTCGGAAATATGATAGGACAGAACACCATTGTTAGTGCAAGAGTTCCCAACAGTATGCTTAGTCAGCTGTATACCGGAGGAGTTGACACAAGCATATTCCGTGCAGGCACTTTGACTGTTTATGGAGATCAGCTTGGGGCATTTAATCAAGCAGTCAGCGGAACGATTAAATTTATGCAATAAGGAGGCGAATATTATGAATCAATTACCAGATGTTGAAGTAATATTTGAATTCAATGGCACGAGAAAAAGTCCTGCGAATGATGGCTATAGACCAGCGCATTTAATAACGGATAATTATTTAACCACAGGCATTCACCATTACTACGGTGTCGAGTCCGTCCCTCCAAATGGAACAGTAAAGGGAACAATTACATTTTTATCTCCCGAGTCATATCCGCATTGTTTATGGATTGGAAAAAAAATCAGCATACAAGAAGGAGCCCATGTTGTTGGATACGCAACTATAACCAACATTTATAACCCATTGTTGTGCTTGGAGAATCAACAATGAAGCATACCAGCAAGCATCGTCTTTTGGGGGCAAAAGGCAGGCTGTTGGGATACTCCTAACCGAAAAGGTTTCAGGAATATTCCTGACAAGCGCCGTGGTATCACAACGGCGATGCTTGCTGGTAGACAGTATTTTATTCAGTAAGTAACCGCCTGAAAAGGCACAGTCCCGGAGGGGGAATTCCCCTCCGGGATGGTATTTTAAGATATAGATATAACCGCACAGAAACAGATTTGCGTAAGACCGTCGAAGTAATTGCCACAGTTGCAGTTTTTGCTATTATGTGTGTCACCCCATATGCAATACCAGGTGTTGGTGCTTATATGTTGATTTCGTAGGCAGGAGGAAAGAGGCGTGAACAAGTTTGAAGCGCAGAAGCTGCTGGATGCAGCAGTTTCTGGCCGGGGATTTTTCCGACGTGGTAATGCGTATTTCAGAATCATGGGCGATGGCGTCCTACAGTTATTGAAGTTCGAACATGAACGCTGTTTTTCTCACCTCAGCTTGTGCGTTGGTTTGTATTCCATGTACAGCGAGTTAGAGCAGAGGTTGTTTACATCTTCTGGATGCATTCCTCAATATTCCGTGATGAATTTTGTCGGAAAATCATCCGCAGTTAATGTAAACGCAGGCGATGGTATTTACACGTTTGAGGTGATCTCTCCTCCATCGCAGATTCAAGCACTGAATGAATCCGTTTTCTATGTTCTTGATAATACGCTAGATCAAAATCAGTTAATACAACAAATGAATCGGTTGGATATTGCGCGCCGAGGATCTATCATTTGGAATGACCTGAATAAATTCGCGCCATACTTAAAATCCGGTGATATAAAAAGCGCCGAAAACGTGTTGAAGTCGATTTTGATGCAGCACAGTTGCCTTGCAAATGGCTCTGATTTCAATTCTCTGTTTCTCCTTTCTGCTGAGTCTCTGGGCAGCATGGGCGTAGAAGACAGAGCGTTAATACAAAGGCTCAATTGGCTAAAAAATGCCGATTGGATCGCAATCAATGATTATTTGTGTTGTAATCAAAAGCGCAATAATGGTTTTGCACGTTTTTGTGTTTTGCCGAAATGATGTTTCAATGCAGTGAGGAAAGCCGTGTATTGTTATGATGGAATTGTTTATCGGATTTTAGCCGTAAGTGGAATTATGTTCCTGTTGGGCATACTTTGTATCCTTTTTGAAAAGCCTTGGAGCGACACTTTCTTATTAGGTCTGAACGAGATGACCAAGTTATACTTCATGGGCGGTGACTATGCATTGACGTTAATTCGTCAATGTAATCAGCATCCTTTAATGAGATTGATGGAGCCAAATGAAGTGTGCGTCATGGAAAGTGAGATTGATATTCAGTATTTTGCCAAGCAGATACTCGCCGCATCATCAAAAATTATTAATCATTTTCCCCAACATCAAGGCATTCGAAATATCCGAGAAATTGCTGAACTGGCTGATGCTTTGCGCAACACGCTTCAGGCAGTAAACACGCAAAAGGAAATGTAACCAGCACCTTGACTATGCCATGGGTGCCACGTTTCCGCGACGTATGTCCAGGAAATTGTTGTGGTGTCACTCATAGCTGGACTGCATTAGTCATACCTCCTCTCCCTAGAATGAGTAGTGGGTAGCAACCAACAAGATCCACCTGTAGCGAGTAAGGCTAGCATACACCATCATCAACAAGCTGGGCAATCGCTATAATAGGTAGTGTCGTCCGCATGTTTCCTAATATGAGCCAAGAACGTGGTTCAAACTAATCCATAGCCAGCCCGATGCCGCGAAAGCAACATCGGGCTGGATTTTTGTTATTACATGCTTAACCGGCGCTCCCGGTTTTCATTAAGCAGGACAGCTATCACAATGAAATCTGGGAGCCAGCGAGCATTCCGCAGCGTTCTCATTGGTATTCTCCGGACATCTGCGTTGAAAAATTTGCGACAAAGCGCCAATGCGTACACTGTGCAAATTGCCGAAATAACAGGAAATCTCGTTTTCTGTGTTGCACTTTGGCTTTCAGATTGTCTTTTATTATATGAGTGGAATCCACATGCACATATCCACCGGGCACACAATGGCAAGTGGATCGCCGAATCAAATAAAATGCGGGAAGGAAGAAGAACTATGAAAAAGGAACAAATGAAAATGGGCGAGAAAACCATCGAGACCCCCACTCTATTGATCAAAAAGAACATTATGGCATGCCGGAAGGTATAGGCTTCTTCAAAGCCAGCGCCCTTTTTGAGAATGCCTTCCTGAGCGAGAATCTCATTGATGCCATCCACCCATTCCTGTGGGTCTCCGCCGCAGCCTTGAAGGACTAGCCCCTCCTGATCTCCCATACGGCGGAGCTGCCCCGTCGAGATCGTCCGTATACTCACAGCCTCATCTCCTCCGTTTTCATTCTCTGCTCCTGAATAATTTCCTGCTGGGTAAGTTTGTGGAAGCTGTCTTCCCCGGGAATGAGAGACAGGCTGCGCCCATTGTCCCAGACAACGCCGAGCTGACCAGAATCATCCACGTACCGCACAGTACCACGGGTTCCGGATTCTACCGGGGAGTATGGGTCATTCATGTTGTTCAGCATAACGCGTGTGCCGGGCGGATAATTCTTTCGGATAGACTCCACCTGCTCACGGCTGGGAAACGGAATATTCATTTGCTTTTTTCCTCCCTATCAGATAATTTCATCAATCGCGTGCGCATACACTCCCCGTCCCCGCCTTGGCACAAAAAACCATGGCTTGGGAACGGACACCCTTCACACAAGGGAGTTTCCGTGCATACAGGCTTTTCTGCGAAACCGGGAGGGCCAGTATGAGAACGGTATTCCGGAACAGTTCTCATAGATTTGGAACTCATTTGATCCTTCACTTTTTACCTCCATATTCTCCGGCGCCCTTTTTTCAGACGCAGGTAATTTACTCCGAAAAC